>Ga0208789_1000142_pt1 | contig 96974 bp, 92 predicted proteins | sample Methanotroph_Enr_FD_187368 | JGI IMG/M metagenome (GOLD analysis project Ga0208789, IMG submission 187368) | Enriched soil microbial communities from Old Woman Creek wetland in Ohio, USA - Methanotroph_Enrichment_5 (SPAdes) (version 2) | ecosystem: Environmental > Terrestrial > Soil > Wetlands... | reverse complement strand
TTAAAAAGCTCTATCGTAGCTTGGTCTCCTTGTTCAAACGAGGATTGCGCTGGTTGATGCGCTGTCTACAAAATGATCTACCCTTACCAGCATTTTGTGAGGTTATGAGAAACTGATAGGTGGTGAGATGCCAGCAGAAGACTTTATCATTTATGCCTATTGCTGTGTAGATGACATTTACCGGACAATCGTTAAACAACCATTAAAAAGGCGTGGTTTTATGCCCAAGCTGAGCGATGCCGAAGTCATCACAATGGAGACCGCGGGTGAATTCATGGACAAAGACCAGGACAAGGGCATATGGCGCTATTTTCGTAATCACTGGCATGACGGGTTTCCTCACTTGAAATCGCGCGCCAACTTTGCCAAGCAAAGCGCCAATTTATGAGATCTGAAAAGGCGCATACAGGATCACATCGCGTGGCAAATCGGGGCGATGGAGGACTCGATCCACTTGGTTGACGGCTTTCCGAGCCGGTCTGCAAGTATGCTCAAGCATCCATCAGCCGTTGCTTCAAGGGCGAAGCAGGATTCAGCTATGCGCGACGAAGGATGAAAAATATTACGGCTTTGAAGGGCATGTAGTGATCAGTTTCGAAGGAATCATCTGTGGCTATGCCTTTAGCACCGCGAATATGAACGAACGAGATGTGCTGCCGCAGATGGTCGCCGGTCTACAAGGCTTGCTAATCGGGGACAAAGACTATATCCGTCCCAGCCTGAAGCAAGAGCTGGCACAGCAAGGTATTGATTTGCAGACCCTTTGCGGAAAAACATGCAAGACTTAAGATCAAAGGCGTTTGTCGGCCAACTGATGCCGAGCAGACGCTTAGTAATTGACCGAGCAGTTTCATATCGAAAAAGTGAAAGCTCGCGACACCTGGCATTTAGCTAACCGTTTCATCCGTAAACTGCTTACCTACACTATGGACTACTTCTTGAGAAAACTAATGCCAACCCGACTTTGCTTTTTGAATCATTGGTTGAGGTTTAAAAGTTGAGCATCGCGTTATGGATTATAACTTACAGACTGAAACCACCCGATCTGATGCACAACATTAGACCACAATTCCTACAAGCCCCCCCCATAATCAGATAATTTAAAAATTAGTTAGATCACGTATTCTCAGATTCACATAAACCATTCCATGGCGCAACTTTAAATAAAAGCAACATTCCCGGTATAGCAATGGCAAAGCAAAACAGAAAAAAAGATACCCACCCGAACCATTCAACCAAATAACCTGTAGCTGCATTGGCAAAAGTGCGCGGCACTGCCGCCAAACTAGTGAATAATGCAAATTGAGTGGCCGTATAAAGCGGATGCGTAGTGTGGGCGATGAAAGCGACAAAGGCCGCCGTACCCAATCCAACCCCCAAAGCTTCAATACTAATAACAATCGCCAACCAAAGCAGACTATGACCCACTACAGCGATCCACGCGAAACCTAAAATAGCAACCATCTGCACCAAACCAAAAAGCCACAGGGCGCGGTTAATACCAAGTTTAATCATCCAAATACCGCCGAGCAGCCCGCCAATAACACTAGGCCACAAGCCGGCATTTTTCGCGATAAGCCCAATCTCTGTTTTACTAAAGCCCATATCGAGGTAAAACGGCGTAGCGAGCGCAGTAGCCATACTGTCTCCCAACTTATAAAAAAAAATAAACGCCAGCACTAGACCTGCCGATTTTAGCCCATTACGACTAACGAACTCTTGAATTGGCTCAACCACTGCCGCTTTAAGAGTTTTTGGCGCGCCGTTTCTAAGCGCAGGTTCACTCACCAAAAGCGTCATTGCAATACCCAGCAACATAAATAAAGCAGTAATAAAAAATACACTACTCCACGGCAAATGATCAGCCAGAACAAGGGATAAAGATCCCGGTATTAAACTGGCAATTTTGTATGCATTCACATGTATAGAATTACCCAAGCCCAATTCAGCATCCAGCAATAATTCGCGCCGATAGGCATCCAGCACAACATCTTGCGAAGCACTGAAAAACGCTACCACGCAGGCCAGATAAGCAATTGCCCATAGATCCAGACCAGGATGCAGCGCACCAAAAGCAGGGATAGATGATAGCAACGCCACTTGCCAGATAAAGAGCCAACCGCGCCGCCGTCCAAGCGGCGGAGCATAACGATCAAATAATGGCGCCCAAAGAAATTTCCACGTAAACGGCAATTGAATTAGCGCAAATAAACCTATAGATTTTAAATCTACCCCTTCAGAGCGCAACCATGCAGGCAACAGTCCGATTAGAATATACAGAGGTAAACCTGAACTAAAGCCAGTAAAGATGCAAATAAGCATTCGTTTATTGAGGAGCGCTTGCTTAATATTGGTATTACTTGTCACCGGACATCTCTAAATACTGATATTTCGTTATTATAATGACTGAACGCGCCAACATTTTAAGCCATAACCAAGCGCTTATTTCTTAATGAAAGCGGAAAAGATCGAAAAAAGCAATTAAGGAAGGGATACTAAAAAAATCTAAAAGTATCATGCTCAGCAAATTGAACTAAACATAAAAGCAAAAGGCCAAGAGTAATCCATAACCCTCGGCCTTATCAAAACAACAGCACCGCTTTATTAATACAGTGCTTCAACAACATCAACCATTAATCAGGTAATGAACAACAATACTTGCCACATAACCGCCAGCAATTGCAGGAGTCCATTTCAAGTGACTGAAAAACGTGTATTTATGGTCGGACTGCCCCATCAATGCCACACCCGCTGCCGAACCTACAGATAAAAGCGACCCACCTACACCGGCAGTTAACGTTACCAATAACCATTGATATAAACCCATATCCAGATTCATGTTCAGTACCGCAAACATAACAGGAATATTATCAACAATCGCCGAGATAACACCGACTAGGATATTCGCTGTGGTCGCCCCCAATCCGTCATACATAGCGCCGGACAGCAACTCAAGATAGCCGATATAGCCCAAACCACCGACAGCAAAAACCACACCAAAGAAAAACAGCAGAGTATCCCACTCGGCATGACGCACTTTGTTGAAAATATCGAATCCCTCTTCACCTTCAACAGAATAATGCGTTTTCAAACGATACCCATAAAGCATCAACGCAGAAAGGCCGACCATCATGCCCATAAACGGAGGCAAATGCAGAGCCTGTTTGAAGCTTACCGCCGTAACGATAGTCAGCAAAAACATTACACAAACTACAATCGCACCCGGCTTTAATTGTACCGCCGCTTCATCAGAAGCTTTTGGCTGTTCATCAGGTACCGCAAAATACATCACCGCCGCCGGCACACCGTAATTCACCGCCGATGGAATAAACAACTTGAAGAAATCAAAAAACTCAGCATACTCAGCTTGCCAAACCATTAACGTTGTAATATCGCCAAAAGGACAGAACGCGCCGCCCGCATTAGCCGCAACCACCAAATTAACAAAACCGATACTGACAAATTTAGGATTATCCGCCCCTACCGCCATCACTACCGCGCCGACCAATAAAGCCGCCGTCAAGTTATCAGCCACCGCAGATAGGAAGAAAGTGATAATACCGGTAATCAAAAACAGCTTGCGATAACCAAATTGTCTTCTTACCAGCCATGAACGCAAAGCTTCAAACACATTACGCTCGGCCATTGAATTAATATAAGTCATGGCAACCAGCAGGAATAACATTAACTCTGCATATTCTTTCAAATTGTATTCGAAAGCTTCATGCATATCCTCTGTAGAAACGCCTGCTTGAGCAGCTAAAACAGCAGCATTCGCCCAAATAATACCGGCAGCCAAAATAACCGGCTTGGACTTGCGCAGATGAGTAAACTCTTCCGCCATAACAAAACCATAAGCGATAATAAAGATCAGAACCGTATAAATACCCCGCTCCGTCCCCGTCAAACCAAGACTTTCAAAACCGCCCGCCATCGCCATTCCAGGCAATAGCAATAGAGATAACAAGACAAACAATGACCGCACCAAAATAACCCCCTCGCTTTATAAATTAACCAAAAACACCAAAAATTAAACAGTTAATATTAGCATCATACAATAACCTTTGTCATTTTATGACCCACAGTATATGATTATTGGTTGCAATTACTCGCCTGGACAAGCACTAAGCGCTCATTTATGTATCAGTATAACGACAACGATCAAACACTCATCGAACAACGGGTAGCCCAATTTAGAAGACAAACCGAAAGCTTCTTAAAAGGTGAAATTTCAGACGACCAATTCCGCGCATTGCGTTTAATGAATGGCGTCTATATTCAAACTCACGCCCCGATGTTAAGGATAGCCGGACCCTATGGCTTGCTTAACTCCAAACAAATCCGGAAATTGGCCCATATCGCCCGAACCTACGACAAAAGCTATTGTCACTTTACGACACGGCAAAATGTCCAGTTTAACTGGCCTCAACTGGAAAAAATTCCCGATATTCTTGAGGAACTGGCCAGCGTTCAAATGCACGCCATTCAAACCAGCGGCAATTGCCTTAGAAATACGACATCGGATCACTTGGCCGGCGTTTGTATCGATGAAATCGAAGACCCTCGCCCTTACTGCGAAATTATTCGCCAATGGACGATCCTGCATCCGGAGTTCGCCTATTTACCGCGCAAATTCAAAATTGCTGTCAGCGGCGCAAAGCTTGATCGCGCAGCCACTCAATTTCATGACATCGGCCTGCATCTGGTTAAAAATGATGCCGGAGAAATCGGCTTTAGAGTACTGGTCGGCGGCGGCTTGGGACGTACACCCATCATAGGGCAAGTTATCAAGCCTTATTTGGAAAAGAAACACCTGTTGTCTTATCTGGAAGCGATACTGCGGATATACAACCTGTTTGGCCGCCGTGACAATAAATACAAAGCGCGGATTAAAATCCTGGTCAAAGAATCCGGCATGGCAAAATTTTCCAAATTAGTCGAACAAGAATGGCAGCTAATTCGAGACGATTTGGAGCTTGCTAACGACCGTATCGAAGCCATAAAAGCCCAGTTTACACCTCCCGCCTATGAGGCAAATGCAGCACAAGATACCGGCTTTGCCCAGCATCAACTCGAAAACGAAGCGTTTGCCACCTGGGTTAAATACAATACTGCCGACCACAAAGTAGGCGGCTACCGCGCTGCATTCATATCATTAAAAGCACCGGATTCACCTCCAGGCGACATGACCGATACGCAACTAGACGCAGTTGCCGACTTGGCCGACCAATACAGCTTTGGTGAAATCAGAAGTACGCATAGACAGAATCTGATCCTTGCCGACGTCAAACAGGCGGATTTGTTCCCGTTATGGCAACAACTTAATGCACTGAAATTAGCCACACCCAATATCGGCACCGCAACCGACATGATTTGCTGCCCCGGCCTTGATTTTTGTTCACTCGCCAACGCCAGCTCGATTAGCGTTGCCAAAGAAATTAATGAAGCGCTTGATGATTTGGACTATCTCCACGACATAGGCGACGTAAAAATCAATATGTCGGGCTGTATGAACGGCTGTGCGCATCAAAGCGTCGGTCACATCGGCATATTGGGCGTTGATAAAAAAGGCGCCGAATGGTATCAATTAACCTTGGGCGGCTCATCGGAAAACGAGGCGGCTATTGGCGAGAGACTAGGGCCTGCCGTTGCCAAAGACCAGGTCACCAATGCAGTCACCACCATTCTTGATGTTTATATTAAACAACGCTTAGATGACGAATCCTTTCTGGACATGGTAAAACGCGTTGGCATCACCCCATTCAAAGAGCAAGTCTATGCAAATAATTAAAGACAAACAGATTATTGACGACAGCTGGAGTTATGTTGCCGATGACGCCGAACTGAAAGACGGCGACATCAGCGTTTCATTAGCCCGCTGGAAAAAAGATAAGCAACAGATGCTTAAGTCTAACGGCAAGGCAGGCGTCAGGATTGGCCCCGCCGATTCGGTTGAGGACATCGCCGCCGACTTAAAAGACATTCAATTGATTGAGCTGGATTTTCCCGCCTTTGCCGATGGCCGCATTTTTTCCCATGCGTGGCTACTCAGGGGGCGCTACAACTATCAAGGCGAGATTAGGGCAACCGGTCACTTCATGCGCGACCAGGTATTTTATTTATCGCGCGTCGGCGTTAATGCATTTAGCCTTGAGAAGACCGAAGACCTGCCTGTGGCACTGTCCAACCTGAATGACTTTAGCGTCAACTATCAAAAGTCGATCCGCTAATCCGCAATACATAAACAAGGTATCCATTTTTTATGGATACCTTGTTTCTCTCGCCTTACTTTTCAGTTCCGGCCCAAACATTACGAAGCCGGAATCAATCGAACCTAAAACCCTCATTGATTGTTTCATTCAGCATTTGATCTTATTAAATCACCTTAAGAGTTCTGCACTGTCTTGCCGGCTTTGACTCAGCCACTACACGCCTAATTCATGGTGCGACCCATCGGCCAAATAAATTCTAATACTTCTTCCAAAATTCATACTTTTGCGTATTCCTTATGCAACATAGTAAATAATCATAAAATCGCCCTATGTCATGGCTTTTTACGACAACAAAATCACGACCTTGCAAAATTCACGCTAAAAAAAACCGGATCCCAGCAAACATCTGTGTCTGCCAAAATCCGGTTTTTTGATTCGCTACAAGCTAAAGCTTATTTTTTCATAATACTGATGCCTTTCAGCAAGGTCAGCGCTTGATATAAAGGATAATCTTTTTCCAAGTTGTCCTTGTCTTTACTCTGGGCATCATCCTTACCCTCTTTAGCCTTACCGTTTTGCAGATGATGCGACAAATCGGCCTCCTTGACCGGCTTGAACTCGGATTTCTCCAATTCCTCTAACTTGACGCGGGCCAAAGCAATATCCGGCTCAATGCCTTCGGCCTGGATAGATCGTCCTGAAGGCGTATAGTACCTGGCTGTCGTCAGCTTAACTGCCGAACCGTTACTGGTTGGCAATATAGTCTGCACCGAACCTTTACCGAACGATTTCTCGCCCATGATCACGGCCCGCTTTTGATCCTGCAAAGCTCCGGCTACAATCTCGGAGGCCGATGCCGAACCGGCATTAATCAGCACGACTATCGGCGCGCCATCAATAAGATCATCGGAAGCAGCATTAAAACGCATTTCCGAATTTTCAATACGGCCCTCGGTGTAAACAATGAGACCGCTCTTGATGAAAGCATCGCTTACCTCAACCGCCGCATTCAGTACTCCGCCCGGATTGTTTCTTAAATCCAGCACCAAACCTTTTATGTTGCCTGTATTTTCTTTTTTCAACGAAGCCAGCGCCTCTTTGAGACCTTCTCCGGTTCCGGATTGAAAACTGCTAATGCGCACATAACCATAACCTTTTTCCAGCAGCCGGCTTTTTACGCTTTTAACCTTAATAACATCACGGGTTATGGTTATTTTTAAAGGAGCTTCCTCCCCTTCCCGAACAACGGTGAGTAAAATCTTGCTGCCCGGTTCGCCACGCATCAGCTTGACTGCGTCAGCCAAGGTCATGCCTTTTACCGGCTGATCATCAAGCCGGACAATCAGGTCTCCGGTTTTAATGCCCGATCTTTGAGCGGGGGTATCATCAATAGGAGAAACCACTTTAACAAAGCCGTTCTCCATCGTAACTTCGATGCCTAACCCCCCGAACTGCCCTGTTGTGCCTTCTTTCAGTTCCTGGTATTCCTCGGCGACCAAATAAGCCGAATGAGGATCAAGCCCACTCAACATGCCGCGAATAGCGTCTTCTAATAATTTTTTATCGGAAACAGGTTCTACATAATCCCGCTTAATTCGTCCGAAAATTTCCGTGAATGTGCGCAAGTCCTCATAGGGCAGGGTCTCTTCTGTATCAGCTACAGGCTTTGCATTCTCCCGCTCGGCAAAGACACTGCCGCAGATGCCCATAAAAACACCCAACATAATCCCTAAGGATAAAATGAAAATATTTTTCTTTTTTAACATGTACCTTAAAACTCCAAACACTCGATTTCCCAAAACACGGCCACACAGCTAACTAACGCGATCCCGATTACTTTCGGCACCATTCAAGCGGATCAACCGGCTTACCGTTGTTGCGTATGCCAAAATACAACCCGGAATGACTACGACCACCGCTTTGCCCGACTGAAGCAACGACTTCGCCGGCATTCACCCAATCACCCACCTGCCGATATAAACTTTGATTAAAAGCATAAAGAGTCATGTACCCCTTACCGTGATCAACAATAATTAGCAAGCCATATCCGCGCAGCCAATCGGAAAATACCACTTTCCCACTGGTAACCGCACGTATTTCCGTTCCCTCGCCGGCATCGATTAACACCCCATCCCAAATGCTCTCGGCACTTTCGGCTCGCGCACTACCGAACTTATTAGCCAACCGCCCTTTGACCGGCCAAGGCAGCTGTCCTTTAAGTGAATAAAAGTCGCCTTTAAGTTTGGAAAAGTCATCGTCGGAATCCGGCAAGTCTTTAGCAGAAGCAGACTCGGACGGGAGCTCAACAGCCTTATGCAGTTTTTTTGCTTGTTCTACCTCAAAAGTAAGATCATTGGTTGATCTTTGTAATGAAGATACCAGATTTTTCAGTTTGTTTTCGCTTTCTTTCAGGTGAATTATTTGTTGTTCATTTGAAGAAAAATCGCTTTTTAGTTGTGACAGCAATTCGGTTCTTCGTTTTCTGACACTATCCACCGCTATCTGTTCAGACTTCTTTTGCTCAAGATTTTTTTCTAAAAGCTCGGTTTCCTGCTGCTGTTGTTTATCCAACTGATCCAGATGCTTCATCGCATCCGAAATACCGGACAATTTCGTCAGGCGCGCTTTATTAAGATAATCGTAATACACCAGCATCCGGCTGGATAAGGCGGGATCTTGCTGATTAAGCAGCAGCTTCAACTTCTCCTTTTGCCCCATTGCGTAGGCAGCCTTTATTTGCCCTGCCAATTCTTTGTTTTGTTTGGCGACTTCATCTTGCAGGTTTTGCATTTCCTGACGAATCTTACCCAGATTCTGACGTTTTTGTTCAACCTGACCTTGTAATGTCTTCAATAAAGCGGCCGTTTTTCCATAGAGCTTCTCAACTTCACCCAACTGCGTGTTTAACGTATTTTTTTGCAGTTGGATGCGCTGCCTATTTTGGCCGGCCGCTTTAATACCGGACTGAACTTCATTTAGCTCCTCGTTTTTTTCCGAGATTTCCGCATTAGCTTCATAGACAAATAAACTCAGTAAAAAACAAAAAGCCAGTTTCTTTCTCATCCACAAATTAAACAAATTTGATAAGTGATCGACCATTCATGCCAACGGCTTGCTCAACACCTAGCATTGCCGGCACAGTTGGAGCCAAATCCGACAAACTGCCGCCCGCGTCCAATAGCTTGTCGCCACCGACATAAACCAGAGGCGCAGGGTTTGTAGCATGCGCGGTGTGCGGCTGTCCGGTTTCTTTATCAACCCTTTGTTCGATATTGCCATGATCGGCAGTTATCAACATCTGACCGCCCACCGATTTTAAAGCATCAATCACACGCGGCAACAAAGCATCAACCGCTTCCACAGCCAAAATGGCAGCATCTATTATGCCGGTATGCTTCACCATGTCGCAATTAGCATAATTACATATGATGGCATTATATTTACCGTCAGTAATGGCGTTGTATTCTGTGTCCAACGTGTAACCGAATCCATCAAGGATCGGCAATACCCCAGGCTTTGGCCGACTCAACATCTTTATCTTTATTTCCCGATATAAAAAAACCACATCACTTAAATCTGCATATAAAACTAAGCTTCTCCAGGCCCAATTTTTATTCTTCATTACCAAAAATGGCCGTAGTGATGTATTATTTTGCCAGATTCACTGGTTTTGTATTTTGGCAACACGCCAGCTATACAATCAAATAGTCATTATATTAATACACGTTGATAACAGTTGTGTATAAATAATTCTTCAGGGGTTCTTTTTTAATCAAATTCAATACACTAGAAAATTAAGCAGACCTATGGAAATTGAAGGCCAACACAATTTGTACGACGACACCGATATAGCCAGAGCAGCTCACTGTTTAAAAGCAATGTCACATCCATTGCGTTTAAAAATATTATGCGTATTGGGTAGCGATTCAATCTGCGTACAGCAAATTGTCGATCAGGTCGGCACCAGCCAAAGCAACATTTCCCAACATTTGGCCATTCTCAGGGATAAAAACATTCTCGGCTCTAAAAAAGAAGCTAACCGTGTTTATTATTTTATTGACGATGAGCGTATGCTGTTACTCATTAAAATGATGCGCGATGTTTTTTGCCCTAATGACTAATTCATCTTTTCACTTAACTTTACAAGCTTATCCATGGACCGTTACCTAGAATTTATTTTAAATCACTACATATTATCTCTCGCTCTGGCAGTAACCACCTATCTACTCATCCAGGAATTATTCGATACCGCACTTAAAAAATACGGCGCCGTTTCGCCTTTGCTGGCCGTCGCCAAAATGAACGACAGCGATACGCTTGTTATCGATGTACGCGAACCGGAAGAATTCCTTAAAGGCCATATTGAAAACGCGATCAATACCCCATTGGGCAACTTGCCAGCCCACCTGTCAAAGCTGGAAACACATAAAAACAAACCTGTTCTTATTGCCTGCCAAAATGGGACACGCTCTGCATCGGCCGGCAAGCAATTGACTAAAGCGGGATTCGAGCAGGTTTTCGTTATTACCGGAGGCATGCAAGCCTGGGAAAACGACTACAAATTACCGATAAAATCAGCCGGCAAACATAAAAACTAACCGGTGCGTCAACGCATCCATCACATTCCTAACCTATTAACCATATTAAATAACTCATCATGGCCGAAGAAAACAACGCAGTAGAAAAACAATTTTCCATCCAAAAAATTTATATCAAAGACATGTCTTTCGAGACACCCAACTCGCCCAAAGTTTTCACCGAAAAATGGGAGCCTACTGTCGATTTTAACCTGGGCACTCACGTCTTGCCTTTAGAAAGCTCAATGTACGAAGTGGCTCTTACAGTAACCATCACCGTTAAAAATGGCGAAGCAACCGCCTATCTTGTTGAAGTCAACCAAGCCGGCATTTTCGCTTTAGGCGGTTTTACCAATGAAGAAATGGGACCGATGCTTGGCAGTTTCTGCCCCAACATCTTGTTTCCTTATGCAAGAGAAGCTATTTCCGATCTCGTTACCAAAGGCGGTTTTCCGCAAATGATTCTAGCCCCGGTAAATTTTGATGCTTTATACGCGCAACATTTACAACAAGCACAACCAACACCCGGCTCCGACACCATCAATTAACCTGCTCAGAGCTTCATTGGATGAATAAAAAAATAGCCGTTCTGGGTTCCGGCTCATGGGGAACGGCTCTAGCGATTCTGGCAGCCAGGAATGGTTGCCGGACGCTTTTATGGGGTCATAATCCGGAACACATGGCAACGCTTGCGCAACAGCGTGAAAACAAACGCTATTTGCCCGGCCTGACTTTCCCTGAAAATCTCAGCGTTACTTCCGACTTGGCTGAAGCCGCGGACTTTAGCCACTTAATGCTGGTTTCCGTACCCAGCCACGCCTTTAAAGATACCCTGCTTAAACTCAAAGCCTATGTATCCGATGACGTACAAATCGCTTGGGCAACCAAAGGCTTTAATCCCGATGACGGCTCTTTGCTACACGAGGTCGTAGCCGATATTTTCTCTACGCAAACCCCGGCCGCCCTGCTTTCAGGTCCCAGTTTTGCCGCAGAAGTAGCGGCCCAGCTGCCGACAGCCATCACTATTGCCTCATCCCAGCCGGATTTTGCCGCCCTTCTGGCCGACATCCTGCATAGCGAGCGCTTCCGGACTTACACCAACTCCGACCTGATTGGCGTAGAAGTCGGCGGCGCAGTCAAAAACGTGATGGCAATAGCCGCCGGCATTGCAGACGGACTCGGCTTCGGCGCCAACACACGGGCAGCATTGATCACCCGCGGCTTGAATGAAATTATCCGGCTCGGCGTCAAGCTTGGCGGCAAGCAGGAAACTTTTATGGGTCTGGCGGGCCTGGGCGACCTTATCCTGACCTGTACCGACAACCAGTCCAGAAACCGGCGTTTCGGCTTAGCCTTAGGACAAGGCAAAGACACCCTAGCGGCTACACGGGAAATCGGCCAGGAAATCGAAGGCATTTCAGCGGCAAAAGAAACTTTTTTGCTGGCTAAAAAATACGGAGTGGACATGCCTATTACCGAACAAACTTACAAGGTTTTATATGAAGGCTTGGCTCCGCTGGTTGCCGTACAAAATCTGTTGGCTCGGGAGCAAAAAGCTGAATCGTAGAAGCTTCTATGGAGCGTAGCAGAATGCGAGAGATTACCTCGCTACGTCAGCATTTGACCCAAACCGGTCAGATAGCTTTGAAACTATGCCGCCCGAAAGCCGCCATTTGTGAATGCCGGCAACCGAGACATTTCCTGACTGGTTATGCAAGAACCGCGCGGTTGCGCTCCTGCTCCTTGGCCTTGTAGAGCGCTTCGTCGGCAACCTTTACTATACAAAGCTACATATATCGAAATTGGCATCTGCTCTGCCACTGTAACCGTTGATGATGACAGAGCTTAAACCGTTATAGCTTGATGAAGTTTGTCATGGCTAATGCGCCGAATGGGAGTTGCATCAACGGTCCGCCAATATCGAGGGAACCAAGATCAACAGGAAAAAATCCGATGGTTTCAAGCAGTTTGTGGACTTCGACCTTTGCCGCAGCCTCGTCACCCGAATAGAATAGAGTACGTTGCCCACCGGCAACTTCTGGCTGCGACAGTACTCTGGCATCCAGATGGTTGAATGCCTTAACTACGCGAGCACCTGGAACCAACTCACGGAATACCTCGCTCGAATACTGGTTGCCCAAATCGATTGCCTTGATACCGTAAGCGGCGAGTGGATTGCTTGGATCTTTCGCATCAGGAGAGTTTGGATCAAGGAATAAGACCGGATTGGTGCCGTCGATCACGATACGATTATTCCAGGCTGGTAAGCCGCTCAATAATGACTCAAGGGCGACCCATGGCACGGCCACAAGCACCATATCTGCACTGGCAGCTTCTTCGATAGTTCCTGCCGTAATGTTGGGGCCCAATTCTGCAACCAGGGTGGCTAGCGATGCTGGTCCAGATTTGTTGGCGATTGTTGCTGAAAGACCTTTTTGGGCAAGTGCGCGTGCAACGTTGGAGCCTAGAGCGCCAGAACCGATAATACCAATGTTCATGATGTTTCCTTTGATTGAAGTGGATATGTTGTATTACGGGTTTGAATTTTAGGCGCTTCCAGTTCATAGCAGTAGTCGCGACATGATAGAATCAGTTTCAACTATTTGTTGAAAGGTGAGCCATGGAAACCCTATCCAATCTTGAGTCTTTCGTCCGTAGTGCCGAGACGGGCAACTTTTCGGCGGCGGCGCGCCGGCTGGCACTGACCCCAGCAGCGGTCAGTCGCAACGTCGCCCAGTTGGAGCGCAACCTTGGCGTGAAGTTGTTCCAGCGCAGCACGCGCGGCCTAACCCTGACCGAATCGGGCGAGCATTTCCTACAATCAGTACGGGTTGGTCTCGACAGTATCCAAAGTGCGATTGCCGACATTACGGTCAATGCCGGGCAGCCCGCCGGGGTGTTGAAACTAAGCGCGGCGCCGGGGTTTGGGATGGATTATCTCTTGCCGCTGATGCCGGCCTTCCTCGAACGATATCCGGCGGTGACGCCGGACTGGTATTTCGATAACCGTCCGGTGGACCTGATCGCCGGCGGTTTCGATGCGGCCATTGGCGGAGGTTTCAATCTTCCGCCCGGCATGGTTGCGCGCGAGCTGGGGCGAATACATCTGATTGCGGTGGCCTCTCCGGCTTTTCTGCACGGCAAACGCCGCCCCAACGATCCAACCGGACTTGCCGAACTCGCGGGCGTGACGCTACGTTCGCCGCTGAACGGCCGCGTGCGTACGCTGGTCATGCGCAACAGCGCCGGTACCGAAATGGCAGCGATTCAAAAGCCGGTGATGATGGTCAACGATCCGGACGCGCTTTCCCGCGCAACGTTGTTGGGCCTCGGCGTCGGTCTGGTCGCCGTTCCACATGCCGCGCCGCATCTGGAAAGCGGCGCACTGGAGCGACTGCTGCCGGACTGGCATGGCGACATCGGGCCGCTTTCACTGTATTTCTCCAGCCAGAAACTGCTACCGGCCAAGACGCGCGCTTTTGTCGATTTCGTCACCGAGGCGTTCCGCGCGCAGAAACAGGCTCAAGTGTTGTCGGTCAGGAGTCAAGCACGCGGGAACTCGGCCTGACGTACTCTCGATGGTACAGACTTGGCCATACATCCATTGGCTAATTCGACCGGCTCTGCAATTTAGAGAGCCTTCAGGTTACCCAGACCTCTCAGTCCGAAATGCCTCCGCTAGTGATGCCCAGCGCACTACCCAGATTCTCCATTACCAATGCAATAAATGCTGACACCGCCAACGGTAGTTGACGCCGGCTCGGGTAAAGCACATGCAGACCATAACCCTTGCGCTGGTATTGCGGTAATACCGGTACCAGTAGGCCGGTTTGAAGGTCTAGTCTGATAATGGCGGATGGTAGCAACGCAATACCGAGACCGGCCACCGTAGCTTTGCGCAGAGCCTGAGCCGTGTTGCCGTTGAAACGGCTGCTAATCTGCACCTCTTCTTCCGTGCCGTCTGGCCCTGTTAGCTGCCACGTTGTGAGGCCACTCGGATGGCTAAAGCTCACGCAGTCGTGGTTCGCCAAGTCTTGCAACGTGTTGGGCGCACCACGATTAGCGAGGTAGGCGGGGCTGGCCACCAGGCCGTCGCTGCCAGCACGCAGAATTTCGCGACCGATAAAACCCGAATCCTGCAATGGGCCACCGCGAATCGCCACGTCGATCCGGTCGGCAATTAAATCGGCCTTGGTATCACTAAGCACAAAGTCGAGCCGTACCCGTGGATGGATGACCAGAAAATCGGCCACCCATTCCATTTGGAAAAAATCAAAGAAATCAGCTGTCGCGGCAACGCGCACTAAGCCACTTGGCTCCAGGCTGCCCGTCAGCAACTCTTGTCCAGCCTCGGTCAGCCCATCGATCGCACCCGCGCAACGTTCATGGAATGCCCGGCCGGCATTGGTGAGCGTGAGCTTGCGGGTGGAGCGTTGCAGTAGCCGCGTGTCGAGTTGCTCCTCGAGTTGCTGGACGCGCCTGCTCACGGTGTTTGGAGGCATACCCAGGCGTCTCGCCGCTTCTGCAAAGCTACCGCTGCGTACCACTTGAACAAACAAGGCAATGTCGTTTAGATCGAGCATAGGGTGATTATTATAATCATTTATGGATGAGTCTAATCACACTAGGCCATCTAGTCAATCAATTCGGTTGGTCATATCCTACTGACAACCGGGGCGCAAGTCCCTTCAATTCCATAAAACAAACGTAAGGACATTTCCATGACTACTTCTTCACTATCTCTCACGCAACGCCGCATTGTTTGGGGTGTTCGTATACTTTTGGTCCTAGCTTTCGGCGCGGCCGGCGGTGCCAAGCTTGCCGGTGTGCCGCAGATGATCCAGGTGTTTGAGGCCATCGGCGTAGGGCAATGGCTTCGCTATCTGACTGGAGCAATTGAGGTCGCCGGTGTCGTGTTGTTATTGGTGCCTAGCGCTGGCTTCTTCGGTGGCCTGCTGCTGAGCGCGACCATGATTGGCGGCGTGGCGACACATCTCGTAGTAATCGGCGGTAGTCCTGTACCTGCGATGGTGCTGGGCCTGTTGTCTGCCTTCGTAGCTTGGCGGCTAAAACCCATATCCCAATTGAGCGAGGTACGCTGATGCATGGTATTTCTCTCCCTTCTTCCTGTAATCTCATCCAGCCCCTTATGACTACCGCAATTACCACAGAAGCTCGACCCATCGTCTTTCGCACTCGCGGCAGCACACATGGACCGATCACACGACTCGTGAGTCCTGGCGATTTGGGAGAATTGTTGAAGCCTTTTGTGTTTCTTGACCTCTTCGGCTTCAAGTCCAAGCATGGTCAGAAAGGCTTCGGCATGCACCCGCATTCTGGGATCGCGACGTTGACCTTCATGATCGAAGGCGACGTGACATATGAAGACACGACTGATAAGACTGGTGTGTTGCCAGCAGGCGGCGTGGAGTGGATGCGTGCCGGCAATGGGGTGTGGCACGCCGCCGGCCCAGCCACCGAGTCACCCATTCTTGGCTTCCAGCTTTGGGTGGCCTTGCCCGCTTCGGAAGAGAATGCGCCCGCACAAAGCCTCTACCTGGCGCCTACTCAGGTTCCCCAGGACGGTCCGGCGCGCGTCCTGCTCGGGCGCTATGGATCGGCGCAGAGCCTTATTCCAGTGCCTGCGGACATGAACTATCTCGCTGTAAGCCTGAAAGACGGAGAGCGCTGGCGTTACACGCCTCCTGCCGGCCACACCGTGGCGTGGCTGGCGGTCAATGCGGGGCAGCTCGACATGAATGACCCCGTCAGTGCCGGCGAACTTGTCGTGTTTGAAGAGTCCGGCGAGGCCATCGATTTCGTGGCGCAAGGCGACACGACCTTCGTGCTGGGTTCGGCGGTAAAGCATCCGCATGACCTGGTGTTGGGCCATTACTCGGTGCATACCAGCAGAGCAGCGCTTGCACAGGGCGAAGCCGAGATTCAGCGCATCGGCAAGCATCTGCGGCATGAAGGCCGCATCGGTGCGAGTTAGCTGTAATGGCTCACCACGCACATCTTTACTGAATTCCCGATCCATCAATCCTTGACTTGAGAGACATACATTATGACCACTAAAAATATCGACCGCCTACTGTCCCCCATTCAAATCGGCTCACTGCCATTGAGGAACCGGATGGTTATGGCGCCGTTGACGCGTAGCCGGGCCGCCGAAGGCGACGTACCGACCCGCACCGTTGCCGAGTACTATAGGCAACGTGCGAGTGCCGGTCTCATCATTTCGGAAGGCTCGCAGATTTCAGCACAGGGTAAAGGTTACCTGGGAACACCGGGCATTTTTACGGACGATCAGGTCGCCGGTTGGAAACTAGTGACCAATGCTGTTCACGCGGAGGGAGGACTCATGTTCCTGCAACTCTGGCACGTTGGTCGACTGTCGCATTCATTGGTACAGATCAATGGAGCACTGCCGGTGGCACCGTCCGCTATCAAAGCCGAAGGCGAAATCTTTACTTACGATGGACTCAAATCCTATGAAACGCCAAGGGCATTGGAACTCGATGAGATTCCAAGCGTTGTCGCTGACTTTCGTCAGGCAGCCGAAAACGCCAAGCTGGCCGGCTTTGATGGTGTGGAGATCCATGGAGCCAACGGCTACCTGATTGACCAGTTTCTGCGCGATGGCACAAATACCCGGACCGATGCCTATGGCGGCTCGGTGAAAAACCGCATTCGTTTCATGAAGGAAGTAGTCGAAGCAGTCATCCCTGTGTTCGGTGCCGACCGTGTTGGCGTCCGGCTCTCGCCCAACTTCAACATCTTCTCTATCAGTGACAGCAACCCTCAGGCAACTTTTGGCCACGCAGTTGAGGTACTCAGCCGGTATGGATTGGCTTACCTGCATGTTGTGGAGCTAGGTGAAGGGAAATTCGACTTTGTTGACTTGAAGCATCGGTTCGGCGGGAGGTACATCGCCAACGGTGGCTACGACGCAGAGCGAGCTGCGACCGCCATCCAGACTGGCAAAGCCGATCTGGTATCGTTCGGTACCCGTTTTTTGGCAAATCCGGATCTCGTTGAGAGGTTCAAACGCGGTGCCGCGTTGAATGAAGCCGACCCATCAACGTTCTATCAAGGGGAAGAGCGTGGCTACACCGATTATCCAACTTTAGCTTAGACCACGAAGCGGGCGGCTGCCGGTTCCCTGACCACAGGAGCCGGCACCAAACCTACGAGCGGATTTCATTTACACGCTAGGCTGAATGAGCCTATTCAAGGCTGGACGTATCGGAAAACCAGGTGAAGATTATGGGAGTACTGGTTATGCGACAGCAGCGGCATGCTCAGGAGTTATTTTTGCCGAAGCCTACACCACACTCTGGTTAAACCCCATATTGTTGAACTCAGCTTGTAACTCTTTGAAGGGGTTTTAACTTATGTACCGAGGTTTCATTTGTAATTAAAGCGGGTCTACGAACCCGATTTTCCACAACATTTCCGATGACATCTATCTGCTGGAAGTCACCGAGGATAGGCGCATCCGTTTCACCGCCTGAAACCTGCCGCTCATGAACTACCGCTTATGGCCGATTACTGCCTTCTTGAACTGTAAATATTGGGCAAAACAACGCTACCCACACTACATTCCCATCGAGCCTTAATTTAATGATCGTCTTACGGACACAATCTTTTGTTGGTCGAAATTTTGGTATTTGGTGATGAAATCGACGTTGTACAGCCACAAAAGCTGTACAACATGAAGCGTGTGCATAAAAAGAATGCTCAACTTACTTTATAGCCGCCCCCACAAACCCCATCTGCCGCCAAGCCTCATACAAAACAATAGAAACAGTATTAGACAAATTCAAACTCCGGCTCTCCGCCTGCATCGGCAAATACAAGCATCGCTCCGAACCTAAGTCAGCCAAAACATCAACCGGCAAACCGCGCGTCTCAGGCCCAAACAAGAACGCATCCTCAGCCTGAAAACGCACATCGCTGTAAATCTGCGTACCCTTGGTAGTCAGCGCAAACATCCGTCCCGGCTTAACACTATCGATAAAATCAGCCAACGAATCATGCTCTTTCACCGCCACCCATTCATGGTAATCCAGCCCCGCCCTACGCAACTTCTTGTCATCCAATTCAAAACCCAAGGGCTTGATCAAATGCAGTTGCATACCGGTATTAGCGCAGAGCCGGATAATATTCCCGGTGTTAGCAGGAATTTCCGGCTCAAACAAAACGATATGAAACATGCTTAGAAATTGTTATCGATACTGACCGGCGTTAATTTCCAGATCTCGTCGTTATAATTGGTGATGGTTCTGTCGGTAGAAAACTTACCGCTACCTGCGCAGTTTAAAATACTCATTTTGATCCAATTATCTTGATCCTTGTAAGCCGCTTCTACACGTTTTTGCGCATCGATAAAGCTGCGGAAATCGGCCGCCGTCATCCAGGGATCGTGCGGGCTTTTTATCGACGCCAGAACATCGTCAAAAATGCCCGGCTCGAATTGGTTAAAATGCCCGCACTCAAGCAGGTTCATAACCCGGCGCAATTCTTCATCCTGGTTGATGATGGCGATAGGATCATAGTTATGCCTCATCGCTTCAACCTGCTCTTCGGTCAGGCCGAACAGGAAGAAGTTCTCATCCCCGACTTCTTCGCGGATTTCAATGTTAGCGCCATCCAGCGTACCGATAGTCAACGCGCCGTTCATCATGAACTTCATATTGCCGGTACCCGAGGCTTCCTTGCCGGCCGTTGAGATTTGCTCGGAAAGATCGGCGCCCGGACAGATTTTTTCCATCGCCGAAACCCGGTAATTAGGCAAGAAAACCAACTTCAATTTTCTGCCGACATCGGGATCGGAATTGATGATGCCGGAGACATTGTTGATCAGTTTGATGATCTTTTTCGCCATGTAATAGCCGGGCGCCGCCTTGCCGCCGATCAGTACGCAACGATCCGTCCAGTTCGCAGTATCGCCGCGCTTAATGCGATCATACAAATGAACCACATGCAGCACGTTTAACAACTGACGCTTATATTCATGGACGCGCTTAACCTGCACATCGAACAGAGCTTCAACATTAAAATCGACATCATGTTCAAGCCTTTTGTAATCGATCAGCTTTTGCTTTGCGCCCTGCTTGATTTCATACCAGCGTTTGCGGAACTTCTTATCATCAGCATAAGGCTCAAGATTCTTTAATAACGACAAATCCGTCAACCAGCCATCGCCTATGGTTGCGCTAATCAGTTCGGCTAATGCCGGGTTACAGGCCGCCAGCCAACGGCGAGGAGTAACGCCGTTGGTTTTGTTATTGAATTTGCCCGGCCAAAACTCGTAAAAATCCCGAAACAAACCTTGCTGTAATAATTTTGAATGCAATGCGGCAACGCCGTTAACCGAATAGCTGCCGACGATAGCCAGATAGGCCATCCTGACGTATTGCTCGTTGCCTTCTTCGATAATAGACATGCGGGTTAACCGGGCTATATCACCAGGCCAATGCGCGGATACTTCAGCCATGAAATGTGCATTGATATCGAAGATGATCTCCATCAATCTTGGCAACAGATGCTTAAACAGATTAACCGACCACCGCTCCAGCGCCTCAGGCAACAAGGTGTGATTGGTATAAGCCATGGTTTTGCGGGTGATAGCCCAGGCATCGGCCCAGACCAAACCGTGGACATCCATCAGCAAGCGCATTAATTCCGCAACCGCTATGCTCGGATGGGTGTCGTTTAACTGAAACGTATTTTTCGCCGCAAATTCGGAAAAATCGTTACCGTGGCGGCCGACCCAAGTGCCGATCACATCCTGCAAGCTGGCGGAAGCAAGCAGGTATTGCTGACGCAGGCGCAGTGCCTTACCGTTTTCATTGGCGTCATTCGGATACAACACCATCGTGATATTTTCAGCGGTATTTTTTGCCGCGACCGATTCCGCGTAATCGCCGGCATTAAACTCCTGTAAATTAAACTCTTCCGTGGCTTGAGCTTTCCATAAGCGCAAAGTGTTCACGGTACCGTTTTGGTATCCGGGAATCGGCGTATCGTAAGGAACCGCGAGTATATCCTGGGTATCGACCCAACTGGTCCGTTTATTGCCGAACTCGTCTATATGCGATTCGGTATGGCCGCCGAATTTAATTCTAAAGGTGTATTCAGGCCGTTCGATTTCCCAGACATTACCGTTACGCAGCCAATGATCCGGTTTTTCGACCTGCTCGCCGTTAACAATATCCTGCGAAAACATGCCGTATTCATAACGCAAACCGTAGCCGGTCACCGGCAGTTGCAAAGTGGCGCAGCTATCGATAAAACAAGCCGCCAAACGACCCAAGCCGCCGTTGCCCAAACCGGCATCCGGCTCGCTTTCAATCAGTTCTTCAAGCTCAAGGCCCAGCTGATACATGGCCTGTTCGACCACCTCATTCAGGCCCAAATTCAGCATCGCATTGCTTAAAGTGCGACCCATTAAAAATTCCATCGACAGATAATAGGCTCTCTTGCAATCCGTCTCTTTATAAGTGTTATAAGTTCTTTTCCAGCGCTCTATGAGCCGGTCGCAAATAGCCATCGACAACGCTTCATAGGCATAATGCGGCGACGTATTGTGTTCGTCCCGGCCCAGGCGGTGGCTGTAATAGCGCTTGAAATCCTCGACAAGGTGTTGTTCCTCCATGCCCAAATCGGGAAGCATGGTAATCGTCGATGTTGGCTTGCTTGTTTTAAAGCTTCTATGCGGCATATTCTTTCACTACAGAGTTGATATTAGGGTTGATGTTAACTATTTTTTGGGTGTTTAGCCAAAGATATTCTTTGAGCGGTTGCGCTGTCTTTACTTATACCAAAAACTTTATCGCAAAGCTTTTTCCCAGCGGCTTACCAGCGCGGAGGCGATGCTGTTGCCGAACACATTGGTCGCGCTACGGCCCATATCCAAAACCTGATCGACGGCCAGCAGCAACAGCAAACCGGCCTCGGGGATATGAAACATCGATAATGTCGCGGCAATGACGATTAACGAAGCTCTAGGTACGCCGGCCACGCCCTTGCTGGTGAACAGCAACACCAGCAGCATGATGAGCTGGTCGCCCAGCGCCATGTCGATGCCGTAGGCTTGGGCGATAAACAGCACGGCAAAGGTCATGTACATCATGCTGCCGTCGAGATTGAACGAATAACCTAAAGGCAACACCAGCCCGCAGATCTTTTCATCGCAACCGAAGCGTTCGAGTTGTTGCAACAGTTTCGGGTAAGCGCTCTCGCTGCTGGCCGTGCCGAAAGCCAGCAGCATCGGTTCGCGGATATGCCGAATCAGCGACAGGATTTTGCGTCCCAAAATCAGGAAGCCGACGCAGCCCAGCGAAACGCACAGCAGCAGCAATCCTAAATAAAACTCCCCGATAAAGCGGCCGTAAGACAGCAACACGCCGATGCCGTTTTGCGCGATAACCGAAGCGACCGCCGCAAACACCGCAACCGGCGCTGTATGCATCACATAGCCGGTAACTTTCAACATGATGTGCGTCAGTGAATCGAGCAACTTGACAGTCGGATGCGCCAATTCGTCCAGTGAAGCGCAGGCTACGCCAAAGAACATCGCGAATACCACAATCTGTAAAATCTCGTTAGCCGCCATGGCTTCGATAATGCTTTTGGGGAACATGTGCGAGACAAAATTGCTCAGTGTTGGAGCCGCTTGTGGCAAACCGGTATTCGCCCCGACCTCGGGCAGCGCCATATGCAAGGAGCTGCCCGGCTCAAAGCCATTCACCAGCAGCATCCCCAATAGCAGACTGAAAATCGACGCCGAAAAAAACCACAGCATCGCCTTGAGGCCGACCCGGCCGACGGTGTGGATGTCGCCCATTTTTGCCATGCCGACGACCAGCGTGGAAAAGACCAACGGTGCGATAATCATTTTGACCAAGCGCAGGAAAATATCGGTCAACGCGGCAAAGATAGCGACGATCTGTTTCATCGCATCGGTTCCGCCCAACGTCAGGTTAATCAATTCGCCGGCGATGATGCCGAGTCCCAGAGCCATGGCGACATAGAGCGTTTGGCGATTGGGGTGTGATGTGTGGGTTGTCATAAATTTAAAAGGGCTTAATGAAAATTATCGTCGCCAATCAAATGCTGAATTTGTCCGTTATCAAATTGCCGATGATAATTTTCAAAAGACTGCATGCTACCGAACCATTGTAAAACTTGTTGCGATTCGATGCGGCTCGGTTTCTGTTGCCGAATTGCTTGATAGGAAGAATGAGGGTAAGCGCGAAAGTTATCGCTAAACCCGTGCTTTTGCGGGTTACGATGGATATAACAGACCAGCTGGATGAAATGGCGCTCCGAGTCGATAAGGATACGATTGAAGTTTTTCTCGAATAAACTGCCTGAACGGTCGTAAGCCTTGTTGATTGCTTTGGTATAAGCATTAAACAAATTTGAAAAAGATTGCGAATAGTTGGGCGGTGTTAAACCTTCCAGGTCTTGAAGACCTGGAAGGTTTGGTTCCCGGCCCGGATTTAGACCTTCCAGGTTTTTAAAACCTGGAAGGTCTGGTTTGGGATTAATCCTGACCAGCAAATGAAAGTGGTTTTTCATCAAGCAATACGCATAGGTATCGGCAATCGGGTAAATGTAACGGGTGTAAAGTTTGAGGAAATGGCGGTAATTCCGCTCTTCAGGGAATAAATTTTCGCCGTTATTACCGCGATTATAGATATGATAGTAGTGGCCGTTGAGCAAAGGCGTTTCTTTTGTCATTATTTTAACCTTGCAAGTAGTAAGACCTGGAAGGTTTAGTTTCCGGCGCAAATTTAGACCTTCCAGGTTTTAAAAACCTGGAAGGTCTGCTCAGGCTAACAACACCGCTTAACCCCATTCCACTTTTCATCCTGCCATTGCTTGAAAAACGCTTCTTTACTTAAAGGCGTAGCGTCTTGATGATGCTTGGCATGGTGCTGTAAATAGCGCTCGTAAGCATCGTCGCCGGAAAGACGGCGCACCGTTCGCCAAAACATTTTCAGTTTACTTAACATCAATCCCTCGCCCATTCTTCGATCAATCCGCTTGGAATATGCGGCGATTCAGCCAGCGGCAATACCGGTTTTCCGGCCAGATAACGGCTGCAAACCCGCAGCATATCGAACACGATCAGCCACAGCAAAAGCACGAAAAACAGCGTTATCCAGCCGTCCAGATGCTGGTTGAAGATCAATTGCGGCGCAATAGCGGCTTTCTCCGGAGGCAGCACGCCTGCCGCCAATTTGTCAGCCAGATCGTTGGCCGCGGAAAAGAAACCGATGCGAATATTGTCGCTGGTTATTTTCTCCCATGCCGCGCTGCTGGTAATCGTCACCAGCCACGCCAGCGGCAAACCGGTCACCCAGGCATATTTGAGCTTGCCGGATTTAACCAAAATACCGGTCGCCACGCATAGCGCAATCGCCGCCAGCATTTGATTGGCGATGCCGAACAACGGCCACAAAATATTAACTCCGCCGTTCGGGTCGATCACGCCGATGTACAGGAAATAGCCCCACCCGGCCACGACCAGCCCGCTGGTCAAAACGACCGACGGCGTCCAAGAAGTCTCGCCCAGTTTCGGCCAGATATTGCCGAGCATGTCCTGCAACATGAATCGGCCTACGCGGGTTCCGGCATCCAGCGTAGTCAGTATAAAGATAGCCTCGAACATAATCGCAAAGTGATACCACAAAGCCAGCATACTCTCGCCGAACGCACTGCCGAAAATACTCGCCATGCCGACAGCCAAAGACGGCGCGCCGCCGGTTCTGGCAAACAGCGTCGCCTCGCCCATTTGATTTGCCAGAAGCTGCATTTGGTCGACCGTGACCGGAAAGCCCCACGAAGAAATTTTGGCAACCGCATCGACAGCTTCCTTGCCGACCACGCCAGCCGGACTGTTGATCGCAAAAAACACGCCGGGATCGAGCACGGTCGCGGCCATCATCGCCATGATTGCGACAAAAGATTCCAGCAACATGCCGCCGTAGCCGATCATGCGTATCTCGCGTTCATTACTGAGCAATTTCGGCGTGGTGCCGGAAGCGATCAGCGCATGAAAACCGGAAATCGCGCCGCAAGCGATGGTAATAAACACAAACGGGAACAGCTTGCCGCCGAAAATAGGCCCGGTGCCGTCGATGAACTGCGTCAACGCAGGCATTTTCACGGTCGGTTGCAGCATGATGATCGCCACCGCCAGCAAAGTGATGGTGCCCAGCTTCACGTAAGTCGACAAATAATCCCGCGGCGCCAGCAACAACCAAACCGGCAAAATCGCAGCCGCGAAACCGTAAGCCATCACCCACCAAGCCAGCGTCAAACCTTCGTGATCGAACCAAACGCGCAAGGTAGGATTATGATCGATCCAGCCGCCGCCCATCACCGCCAGCAACAACAAAATCACGCCCAATGCCGAAGCTTCCAGCACTTGGCCGGGACGGAAACTGCGCATATATAAGCCTACGATCATCGCAATCGGAATCGTCGCCGACACCGTAGCCGTCGCCCACGGGCTGTGCTTCATCGCGTTAACCACGACCAAACCCAGCACCGCAATCAGGATGATCATGATCGCGAACGTGCCGATCAGCGCGGCCGTGCCTCCCAATGCGCCCAACTCGTCGCGCGCCATCTGCCCCAAGCTTTTGGCATCGCGGCGGGTGGACAAAAACAGCGTCACCATATCCTGCACGCAACCGCCCAGCACCGCACCGAACAAAATCCACAGCGTCCCCGGCAAATAGCCGAACTGCGCGGCCAGCGTCGGCCCGACCAGAGGCCCAGGACCTGCAATCGCCGCAAAATGGTGGCCGAATACGATCCATTTATTAGTCGGCACAAAATCGCGGCCGTTATCCAAACGCTCGGCCGGTGTCGCCCGCGTTTCGTCAACGGCCAGCACCGTCGCGGCAATCCATGCCGCATAAAAGCGGTAAGCAATCGCGTAAACGCACAAAGCGGCGGTTATAAACCACAGCGTGTTGATGTGCTCGCCACGGTTTAAAGCAATCCCGCCGACGGCTGCCGCACCGAGCGCGGCAATCAGTACCCAGATGGAGTTTTTCAGTAGATTATTCATTAGGCATCTTCTATTTATTATTGATGTTTTGTATCGGCGTTAACCGGTTAGCCGCTTTTTTGAGAAATAAATGACTTCCGGTAAGTCCTTAAAATGATCGTCCGCCGTTACCAGCGGCACATCGACCAGTCTTGCTGAAGCATAAATAATTGCGTCGGCAAACGATAATCGATGTTGCAAAGCCAAGTCCGCCGCATACAGGGACAGCCGGGTAGTCAACGGCAAGACCTGCCCTTGTTCGGTTAAAGCGATAACGTCCAAAGCCTCAACCTCGCTTTTTTCCTGCTTTGCCCATTTATACAGTTCGAATTGCAGCGTAGTGGGAATGATCAACTCAGCCGGGTCGGCCAGATAAGGCGCAAAGGCATCCGCTAACTGACCGTCGGTTAACCATTCTATCCAGCCGCAGGTATCGACCAGACCGGTCATTAGATCCTGTCCTGACGATCCCTGTAACCGTTAGGGTTGCAGCCTTTAAAGCTACCCCTGGCAGCAATTAAAGAGCGAACCGGAACCAGCTCAATAATGTCGCCTTTAGCGATCAGGGTAAACTGTTGCCCCGCTTTCAGATCGAGCTGATCACGGATAGCCTTGGGTATTGCCAATTGGAATTTGCTGGATAATTTAGCTGAAATCATACTAACCTTGTGGTGATGCTATCGATCGAGTGAAAGTAAAATCATAGAGGCTACTTTGGATTGAGGCAAGGATTGGTTTGATTGTTAAGGCGGATTTGCTTGTGTCGTAGATGGACGGAGAGAACCTTGTTTCCGACCTCGTTCCCACGCGCTGAGCCCTACGTTGAGATTTTCTGTATTTCACGTTTACAGGGGCTTGCGGCTCAGAGCGCCTTGACTGCATTCTCACGGAGTACATGGAAAGGAGGCAATCATGCGCCTTTCCTGTATCGTTGAGATTCTAAAATCCCCAAATGGTGCGCGGCGCGCATCCTATGAGACTAGAGGCGCGCCAATCGCGAATGATGGTCGGTATATCCATTCTTTGCTGCTGGGTTTCATTGCATTCAAACCGGCCTACGAATTTCTCAGTAAGGGGTAGACGCGGTCCCAAGCTTTTTGTTCTATTGTTTGTTTTATTTCTACTATCATCTCAGATAAGTTCGAGAATATATTATTACAAGCCATCACTATCATTGGATTATCTCCTGATGGCAACATAGTTCTGTCATCAGTTTTTAAACCAAAGCATGGCTTGCCCAATGCATTAGCATAACCTAATTCAAATGCAACCCCTTCATCAATAGTCCGTCCATCAAGAACTGCGATTAATATGTCGGAATTAACTATTGCTTCGATGTCTCTTTTGAATACTAAGTTGCGAGCTTCGTAAATAGAATATCCTTCGGCAATTAAATTGGTCATAAGCCGTCCATCTCTTTGAGGCAAAAACACATCTATGAATGGGGAAAGCTCTTTTTCAATTCCAAGATTAAAGTTCCTTTCTACATCATTAAAAAGGGGGGCGGCCAAGTAAGCTTTTAGTCTAGTCTTGTTGCTCATCTAACTATACTGTTTTGTAATTGAGTTTAAATCTATAGGTGAATATTTATCTAAGATGGCATGTCTAACGATCTTTTTAGCTATAGCACCAGGCTCACAGGTATCAGTCTTGTAGGCCGGAATAAGCCGGTTCGAGCGACAGCGAGAACTGGTGTTTCCGGCAAACACTATCCAAATTCGCCGGAAACGCCACCTCGCGCTACGCGCTTGGATGGTCTTATTCCGGCCTACGCACTATTATGAGCCAAGTAGAGCCTCGTAGGTTAAGCAACATTTTTCCGTTGCCCAACATTTTGCGCTAACCCATTTCTTCAAAAACTTTACGAAGCTTACTTGGGTTACGCCTACAATCAAGAACACGAAAGACGATAGATTTGCTATCAATTATTTTGTAATAAATTGCGTAAGGAAAACGCTTTGCCAGCAGCCGATAAAATCCGAAATGAATTGAATGAATCCCGCCGTAAAGCGCCAGCGAATCGATTTCGGCAAAAAGGCTGTCGAAAAAATAGTCGCCTACGCCTGCTTCTTGACGATCATAAAACTTTCGGCCTTCGGCAAGGTCTTCTATAGCTGACCTTAGAACCTGAACTTTCATTCAAATCGAGAACGTAATGCTTTCTTTGCTTGCTGCCAATCCAGTACTTCATTGTCGCCGGAGAGAAATTTCTTTTCAGTCTTTATGAGTTCGGTTTCATGCCAAGACGGGCTGGAGAGATTATCTTCGTCACCGACCAAATCGCCCCAAAGCGCCTCGATAATCTTTAGCTTTTCTACGGCGGATAACTTGTGAAGTTCTTCGATGCTCATATAGGAAGTACCTGTGATTGATATTGCGTCTTTACCACGAACAGCTTAACCTTAAAGGAAAAGCACTGCCCTTGCAATCACACATTCTGCCAGTTAGGCCACGATGCGGCGATGAAAGTACTGAGGCCTTGTCGGGCAACAGCTTTTTCGTTGCCCGACACTAAAAACTTTAAAACGGAACAAGCAATGAACAGAACCGAAATTGAACAAGCCGTGCTAAGAGAAATACACTCTTTGCCTTTAGATAAAGTTGAAGCCACGTTAAATTTTGTGTTGTCTTTAAAAAACAAGCCGGTTAAAAAACGGCCGTTAGGATTATTAAAGGGTAAAGTGGAGTTTGCTATCGACGAAAACTTCTAACGTTTTTACAGTATCTAAGCGAAATGGTTACAGTTAATTAACTCAAAACGTTTCGGACGGGGCAACATGCCCCGCCCGGCTTAGTTGTATCTTTTTCTCCTCCAACTTAACCCTTCAAGAACCGCAACGTGTCATGCTCGACATCGACTTTGATCGTATCCCCGGCCACAAAATTGCCGGCCAAAATCTGCTGAGCCAGCGGATTTTCAAGCTGTTGCTGAATAGCGCGCTTCATCGGCCTTGCGCCGTAAACCGGGTCGAATCCCGCCTCGCCCAGCAAATCCAGCGCCTGTTCCGAAATTTCAAAACCGATTTCGCGTTCCTGCAAGCGGCTACGCAAGTAATCGATTTGCATCACGGAAATAGCCCGGATTTGTTCGCGACCCAATGAATGGAACACCACCGCTTCATCGATCCGGTTGATGAATTCCGGCCGGAACTTGGTGCTGACGATGTCCATGACCGATGCCTTCATCACCGAATACAGCGCTTCGCCGGACAACGATTGAATAATGTCCGAACCCAGGTTAGAGGTCATCACGATAATCGTGTTCCTGAAATCGACGGTCCTGCCCTGCCCGTCGGTCAAGCGGCCGTCGTCCAGCACTTGCAACAGGATGTTGAACACGTCCGGATGGGCTTTTTCAATTTCGTCCATCAGGATGACCGAATACGGTTTGCGCCGAACCAATTCGGTCAGGTAGCCGCCTTCTTCGTAACCGACATAACCCGGAGGCGCACCGATCAGACGCGCCACCGAATGCTTTTCCATAAACTCGGACATGTCGATGCGCACCATCGCATCGGGCGTGTCGAACATAAACTCGGCCAACGCCTTGCACAGCTCGGTTTTACCGACGCCGGTCGGTCCCAGAAACAGGAACGAACCATTCGGACGGTTCGGATCGGATAACCCGGCCCTGGAACGGCGAATCGCGTTACTGACCGCTTTCAGCGCCTCTTCCTGGCCGACCACCCGCTTGCTGAGCTGTTCTTCCATCCGTAGCAATTTGTCGCGCTCGCCCTCCATCATTTTCGACACCGGAATGCCGGTCCATTTTGATACCACTTCGGCGATTTCTTCTTCGGTGACTTTGTTGCGCAACAAGGTCATTTTCTGTGCTTCAGCCGGTACGTCTGAATGCAGTTGTTTTTCCAACGCAGGAATAATGCCGTACTGCAACTCGGACATCTTCGCCAAATCGCCGGCGCGGCTGGCGGCTTCAAGTTCGGTTTTAGCCTGTTCCAGCTTTTCCTTGATCGACGCCGAGCCTTGCAGCGAAGCTTTTTCGGCCTTCCAGATTTCTTCCAGATCGGAATATTCTTTTTCCAAATCGGCGATTTCTTCTTCCAGAATTTCCAGGCGTTTTTTCGACGCCGGATCGGATTCTTTTTTCAGCGCGACCTGCTCGATTTTTAATTGGATCAAGCGCCGGTACAGCTTGTCCATTTCCTCCGGCTTGGAGTCGATTTCCATACGGATACGGCTGGCCGCTTCGTCGATCAAATCGATCGCTTTATCCGGCAGCTGCCGATCGGAAATATAGCGATACGACAGGTTCGCGGCCGCGATAATGGCCGGGTCGGTAATATCGACGCCGTGATGCACCTCGTATTTTTCCTTAAGGCCGCGCAAAATCGCCACCGTATCTTCAACGGACGGCTCATCGACCAGCACCTTTTGGAAACGGCGTTCCAAAGCCGCATCTTTTTCGACATATTTGCGGTATTCATCCAGCGTTGTCGCGCCGACGCAATGCAATTCGCCGCGCGCCAGCGCCGGTTTCAGCATGTTGCCGGCATCCATTGCGCCTTCCGCCTTGCCCGCGCCGACCATGGTGTGCAGCTCGTCGATAAACAAAATAATCTGGCCTTCCTGCTTGGCAAGATCGTTCAGCACTGCTTTTAAACGTTCCTCGAATTCGCCGCGAAACTTGGCTCCGGCAATCAACGCGGCCATGTCCAACGCCAACACTTGTTTGCCTTTGATGCCTTCCGGCACTTCGCCGTTGACGATGCGTTGCGCCAGGCCTTCGACAATCGCGGTCTTGCCGACGCCCGGCTCGCCGATCAGCACCGGATTGTTTTTGGTGCGGCGTTGCAAGACCTGAATGGTCCGGCGTATCTCGTCATCGCGGCCGATAACCGGGTCCAGCTTGCCTTGTTCGGCGCGCTCGGTCAGGTTGATCGTATATTTTTTCAAAGCCTGGCGCTGTTCTTCGGCATTCGGATCGTCAACCGGCTGACCGCCGCGCATCGCATCAATGGCTTTTTCCACCGCTTGTTTAGTAATCCCGGCTTTTTTAAGCAAGTCTTGAAGCAGGCCTTTTTCATCGAATACCGCCAATAAAAACAGCTCGCTGGAGATGAATTTATCGCCGCGCTTTTGCGCCAATTTATCGGTTAAGTTCAATAATCGCGATAATTCATTGGAAACCTGCACGTCGCCGCCGGAGCCGCTGACCGTCGCCAGACGATCCAATTCCTTAACCAGCTCGGTACGCAGTAACTGGGTGTTGACGCCGATCTGGCCCAGCATAGGCCTGATACTGCCGCCCTGTTGATCGAGCAAGGCCAGCATCAAATGGATAGGCTCGATGAATTGATGATCTTTGCCCAAAGCCATGCTTTGTGCATCAGCCAATGCCGATTGAAACATGCTGGTTAATTTGTCCATACGCATAATAGTTGCCTCATCTAGGAGTTTTTAAGTTACTGCTAACATGGGGGATAGTCCGACTGTTTTCAAGCGAACGGCTTTAAGGTTACAGATATTTCCACGTTGCGCGAATTAGACCTTCCAGGTTTTTAAAACCTGGAAGGTCTGCATATCGCCTGACGCCCAGCAATACCGTTTTCAACAAATACTTTGCCGGTGCAGAGCTTGCCTTATCCCGATCCGCCTTGCTTAACAAAGGAAAACCCATAACAATAAGCAGTGGAAAGCCAACAAGCCCTCCCACTCCGGTTAGACGCAAATACACGAGGCATTTATCATCAAAGCAAACAGCCTATTCATCCGGCTCAATAACTTACATGCACGCATTGTCGACTATGCGGTCAAGACATAACGAACCGGAGCTGACAGATTGAATTTGGACTACACCACCCTTGACCAGCTGCGCCAGAACCATCCGGCCTGGCGGCTGCTGAATTCCCCTCATGCGCCGCTGGTAGCGAGCTTTCTGCAACGCGTGTTCATTGCGCCCAATGTACGGGTCATGGGACAAGCGGATTTAGCCGAGGCTTTGGAAGACGAGCTGTTTGGGCTGCGCGAACGCTTAGGTGCGGAAACCTTCCCGAAACCGGCGCTGGACTACCTCAACGATTGGGCGGCCGCCGACAAGGGTTGGCTGCGTAAATTCTACAGCCACGGCTCGGACGAACCGCATTTCGACCTGACGCCGTCGACCGAGAAGGCGATTGCCTGGTTGAAGACGCTCGCCGAACGCAGCTTTATCGGCACCGAATCGCGCCTGCTGACGCTGTTCGAATTGCTCAAGCAAATGAGCGAAGGCAGCGAAACCGACCCGGAAGCGCGCATTGCCGAATTGCACAAGCGCCGCGATGAGATCGACGCCGAAATCGCCCGCGTACTGGCCGGAGACATTCCGTTACTGGATGACACCGCGCTGAAAGACCGCTTTCAGCAATTCATCCAACTCGCGCGCGAATTGCTGACCGATTTCCGCGAGGTGGAACACAACTTTCGCGGCCTGGACCGGCGCGTGCGGGAACGCATCGCACTGTGGGAAGGGTCGAAAGGCGCGCTGCTGGAAGACATCATGGGCGAGCGCGACGCCATTGCCGATTCCGACCAAGGCCGCAGTTTCCGCGCCTTTTGGGATTTTTTGATGTCCAGCCGCCGCCAGGAAGAATTGTCGGCATTGCTTGAGCGCGTCCTGTCCCTGCCTCCGGTTGCCGAACTCAAACCCGACGCCCGAACCCGGCGCGTGCATTACGACTGGCTGGAAGCCGGCGAGCATACGCAACGCACGGTAGCCCAGCTGTCGCAACAATTGCGCCGTTTCCTCGACGACCAGGCCTGGCTGGAAAACCGCCGCATCATGGACATCCTGCACGGCATTGAGGCCAAAGCCCTGGCACTGAGGGAATCGCCGCCGCCGGGAATGGTCATGAGCATTGCCGACACCGCCGCCGATCTCGAACTGCCAATGGAACGGCCGCTTTACACACCCACCATCAAGCCGTTGCTCGCCGATACAGAACTTGAGTCGGGCGATGCCGATATCGATGCGGCCGCGCTGTACTCGCAAATCGTCATCGACAAGGCGCAATTGAGCAGACATATCCGCCACGCCTTGCAGGATCGTTCGCAAGTGACATTGCATGAACTGTGCGAGCTGCAACCGCTACAGCACGGCTTGGCGGAACTGGTGGCCTACCTGCAACTCGCCGGCGACACTTTCAAGACGGTCGTGGATGAGGATACAGTCGATACCGTCGCCTGGACGCGCACCGGAACCGATGGCCTGGACTATATGAAAAAGGCGCGTTTACCGCGCGTGATCTTTATGAGGTAAGCATGACGGAACAAGAACTTGAAATCTCCGCAGCAGAATACCGGGGAGCGACCGAACTATCTGCCCCGGTCATACTTCTGCTCAAAGGCGTGATCTATCAGGAAGCGGATGCCGGTCTTTGGGGCGCTTTACTCAACCTGCAAGTGCGGATACGCGACTATGTGGCAGTATTGGGCCTGGAGCTGGTGCTTGACGAAGCCGAGGGCTACGCCTTCCTGCGCTCATGCCAAGAAGCCGACGATGACGCAACAGCCAAGCTTCCGCGCCTGATTGCCCGGCGTCCGCTATCGTTCCCGGTCAGCTTGTTGCTGGCACTGCTACGCAAGAAGCTGGCCGAATTCGATGCCGGCGGCACCGACACCCGGCTGGTGCTGTCCCTGGATGAGATCGTCGAGTTGATCCGGGTATTCCTGCCCGACAGCAGCAACGAGGTCAGGTTGATCGATCAGGTCGAGACCCACCTGAACAAGATCGTCGAACTGGGCTTCCTGCGCAAACTTAAACCGGCTGCCGGACAAACGGCCGCATTCGAAGTGCGCCGCATCCTCAAAGCCTTTGTCGACGCGCAATGGCTGGCCGACTTCGATAGGCGGCTGGCGGCCTATCGGGCTCAGCTCGACACAAGCACTGGAAGTCATGCCGATGACAAGGAAGTGCATCATGAATGATAGGCAATTGAGCCTCGATTTCCTGGACGACGATACGCTTTCCGGCTTCCGCCTGCATCGTCTGGAAGTCTTCAACTGGGGCACCTTCGACGGCCGGGTGTGGACGCTGAATCCGGACGGAAAAAACGCCCTGCTGACCGGCGACATCGGTTCGGGCAAATCGACGCTGGTCGATGCGGTCACAACCTTGCTGGTGCCCGCGCACCGCATCGCCTACAACAAGGCCGCCGGGGCCGACAGCAAAGAGCGCTCGCTACGCTCTTACGTGCTCGGCCATTACAAGTCCGAACGCAATGAAATCAGCGGCACAGCCAAGCCCGTGGCGCTACGCGACCAAAACAACTATTCGGTCATCTTGGGCGTTTTTCACAATGCCGGCTACGACCAAACGGTGACGCTGGCCCAGGTTTTCTGGATCAAAGATGCGCAAGGCCAACCGGCGCGCTTTTTTGCCGGCGCGGAGCGTGCGTTGTCGATTAAAGCGGATTTTACCCAATTCGGCACCGACATCGGCGGACTACGCAAAAAACTGCGGGGCTTGGGCGCGGAGCTATTCGATAGCTTCCCGCCTTATGGCGCCTGGTTCCGCCGCCGTTTCGGCATCGACAATGAACAGGCGCTGGAACTGTTTCATCAAACCGTATCGATGAAATCGGTCGGCAACCTGACCGATTTCGTCCGCAGCCATATGCTCGAACCTTTCGATGTGGCGCCGCGCATCGCCGCCTTGATCGTTCACTTCGACGACCTGAACCGGGCGCATGAGGCGGTATTAAAGGCCAAGCGCCAAGTGGAGCTGCTTACGCCGCTGGTTGCCGACTGCGAACGCCATGCGTCCGTTGCGGCGCAAGTCGAGGCCCTGCGCGCCTGCCGCGAAGCGTTGAGAGCCTATTTTGCCCGGCTGAAACTGGGCTTGCTGGAAAAACGCATCGCCGGCCTTAGCGAGGAATGGCAAAAACAGGATGCCCAAGTCAGACGCATTGAGGAATCTCGCGACGGGCAACACGCCGAAGCGGACGAACTCAAACGCAGCATTGCCGATAACGGCGGCGACCGGCTTGAGCGCTTGACCGCCGATATTCGCAACAAGGAGCAGGAACGGCAAAGGCGTGAGGGTAAAGCGCAACGTTACGCAGAACTGGCGCGCACTGCCGGCGCTTATCCGCCCGCCGATGAGGCCGATTTTCTTGAGCAGCATCAACGCTTCCTGGCGCTGGCCGAAGCCGCGCGGACGCAAGACGACAGGCTGCAAAACGAGCTGACCGAGCACGGCGTGAGCTTGCGTCAAGGCATGCAGGAGCACGCCGTCCTGGTCGCCGAAATCGACAGCCTGAAAGCGCGGCGCAGCAACATTCCCGCCGAACAAGTAGCCATGCGCGCCGCATTGTGCAACGCCCTCAAGTTGCCCGAAGCGGACATGCCGTTTGCCGGCGAGTTGCTGCAAGTGCGTGACGACGAACGCGACTGGGAAGGCGCGGCCGAACGGCTGTTGCGCAACTTCGGCTTGTCGCTGCTGGTGCCCGACCGGCATTACGCCGCGGTGGCCGAATGGGTCGACAGGACTCACCTTAAAGGCCGCCTGGTCTATTTCCGGATACGCCAAGGCGTTCGCGGCGAATTACCCAACCTGCACCGCGATTCCCTGGCGCGCAAGCTGGCCGTAAAACCCGACTCGCCTTTTTACGATTGGCTCGAACGCGAACTGGCGCACCGTTTCGATGTGGCCTGCTGCGCGACGCCCGAGCAGTTCCGCCGGGAGACGAGAGCGATCACCCGCGCCGGCCAGATCAAAGCCCCCGGCGAACGCCACGAAAAAGACGACCGCCACCGGCTGGACGACCGCGGCCGCTACGTGCTGGGCTGGAGCAACGCAGCGAAAATCGCCGCGCTCGAAGCCAAAGCAAGACAGTTGGAATCGGGCTTGGCCGAACTGGGCGGTCGCATCGGCAAAATCCAGGCCGACCGGGATGCGCTGAAAGAACGTCTCGATGCGCTGTCGAAACTCGCCGAATATGTCGATTTTCGCGAACTGGACTGGCAATCCCTGGCACTGGAGCTGGCTAAACTGATAGCCGAAAAACAGAAACTGGAGTCGGCTTCCGACATACTCAAGCAACTGAGCGTCCGGCTGAATGAAATTATTGCCGCGCTAAAAGACACGGAAGCCCGGTTGGGGGAACACCGGGACAAGCGTTCCAAAACCGAGCAGAAGCAATCCGATGCCGACGCCCTGCGCGTCCAGACCCAGGCGCTGATCGATGAAGCGGATTACGTAAACCACAGTGCGTACTTCGAAAGACTTGAACCTATACGGACCGAAGCGCTGGGCGAACATCAACTCAGTGTCGAATCCTGCGACAACCGCGAACGCGACATGCGCGACTGGCTGCAAACGCAAATGGATAACGAAAACAGGAAACTCAAAAATTTGGGCGAGCGGATCGTCAGGGCAATGGCCTCGTACAACGAGGAGTTCAAGCTGGAAACGGCGGAGGTCGATGCCGCGATCGAGGCGGGTTTCGAATACCGCAACATGCTCGACAAGCTGCAAGCCGACGACTTGCCGCGCTTCGAAGCGCGCTTCAAGGAACTGCTGAACGAGAACACCATACGCGAGGTGGCGAACTTTCATTCGCAGCTAAACCGGGAGCGGGAAACGATCAAGGAGCGCATTGCCCGCATCAACGAGTCCTTGACCCAAATCGACTACAACACCGGCCGCTATATCGTGCTGGAAGCCCAGCCGACGCCGGATGCAGACATCCGCAATTTCCAGGCTGATCTGCGCTCCTGCACCGAAGGCGCGTTAACCGGTTCCGACGACAGCCAATATTCCGAAGCCAAATTCCTGCAAGTCAAACAGATCATTGAGCGTTTTCGCGGTCAAGAGCATCAGTCAGAGCTGGATCGCCGCTGGGCCGTAAAAGTTACCGACGTGCGCAACTGGTTCTTGTTTGCCGCCAGCGAGCGCTGGCGCGAGGATGACAGCGAGCACGAGCATTATTCCGATTCGGGCGGCAAATCGGGCGGTCAAAAAGAGAAACTGGCTTATACCATCCTGGCCGCGAGCTTGGCCTATCAGTTCGGCCTTGAATGGGGCGCGGTGCGTTCCCGCTCGTTCCGCTTCGTGGTCATCGACGAAGCTTTCGGACGCGGTTCGGACGAGTCCGCGCAATACGGCCTGCGGCTGTTTGCCCAACTCAACCTGCAACTTTTGATCGTCACGCCCTTGCAAAAAATCCATATCATCGAGCCTTTTGTCGCCAGCGTGGGTTTTGTCCACAACGAGGAAGGCCGGGCGTCCAAATTGCGTAACCTGTCGATTGAAGAGTACCGGGCAGAGAAAGCGAGACTGGGCGGATGACGCGCGGCACCTGGACCACGCCGGCCGAGTTGCGCGCCCAGATGCTGAAGCAGTGGGATCGCGGCGAATTAGCGGCCAGCCTGGTTACCGGCGTAGCGCTGTTCCCGAAGCGTTTGACGCTCAAATGCCCGACGTCGGCCGAAATGGCCGAGCGTTTTGACGAGGTACGCACTTGGATAGACGGGCTTCGGAAAATGCCGCACTGCCGGATGGAAATGCGTGAGTTCAAACACCGGCTATTCGGCGCCAACGCGGTTCCCCAAGAGGCATGGATCGATACTATGGAAGACGCCCTGACGTTGATCGGCAAACGGCGGGATGCCGTTCGTTTCGCTGCCTTGATTGACATAACATGCGAAAAGCAACCACACCTACTGGCGTGGTTAGCCAAACGGCCAATGCGCGCTTTGGCGCTTTGCGAGGACTGGAACCGGCTGTTGGCAATCGTTGCCTGGCTATCGGCTCATCCGCGTCCGGACCTGTACCTAAGACAGATAGATATTCCGGGGGTACACAGCAAGTTCATCGAAGCCCATCGCGGCGTACTTGCCGAATTATTGGACCTGATCCTGCCGCCCGAGGCCATTGACCGAACCGCGTCCGGCATCAGCCAATTCGCCAAGCGTTATGGGTTTCGCGACAAACCGGTGCGTATCCGCTTTCGTATGCTCGACCCGGATCACGCCCTGCTGCCGGCTCCCCTCGCGCAAGATATTACTCTCGATGCCGAAAGTTTCGCCCGGCTCGATGCCAAGGCCACACGTATTTTCATTACCGAGAATGAAATCAATTTTTTGGCTTTTCCCCAGGTTAAGGACAGTCTGGTTATCTTCGGCGAAGGCTACGGGTTTGAAATGTTAGGCAAAGCCGACTGGCTTTCGCGTTGCCGCATTTATTATTGGGGCGATATCGACACCCATGGTTTCGCTATTCTCGATCAGCTGCGCAGCCGGTTCGTCCATGCGCAATCTTTCCTGATGGATCGCTCTACTTTATTGGCGTTCGAATCGCAATGGGGGGAAGAAGAGAAACAGACGCTACGCGACTTGCCTCGGCTGACTTCTAATGAAATGGCGCTTTATGATGATTTGCGGGACAACCGGATAGGCAAAAACCTGCGGCTTGAGCAAGAGAGGATAGGCTTTAGTTGGCTTGAATCGGCGTTATCGGCACTCATGGAAAGTACAAAACTGAGTTCCCCCGGTTCGAAAAACGTTGCATGTTAGACCTTCCAGTTTTTACGACTGCCATGGATGGCGGCCGAGATTGCTCCCAGCAATCCTCGGCATTTCCTCCATCCATGGAGGTCAGAAGTGCTGGAGCCGCCGGGAGCGGCTCCAGTAAAAACCTGGAAGGTCTGCCTTCCGCGTGGAAAAGCGCAACTTCAGTTACAAATCCGCTTAAGCGGAAAATGACAACCAAAACAACTGCCCTTGCCTAATTCACTCACTATGTTCAACTTGGCGTCATGCCGCATCAGCACATGTTTGACGATAGCCAAGCCCAGCCCGGTGCCGCCTACTTTCTTGGCGCGCTTAACCTCGGACCGGTAAAATCGTTCGGTAACTCGGGGAATATCGGCTGCCGCAATACCTTCGCCTCGATCTTCAACATTCAACACGATGTCGTCTTTGGTTCGGTACCAGCGCACTTTGACCATGGAATCTTCCGGCGAATACTTAAGCGCGTTGCCCAGCAGGTTGGTGAACGCGCTACGCAATTCCTGCTCTTCGCCAACGATATGCGCATCCGCTTCCAGGCTTAATTCGATCCGGTTCGGGACGCTGCCGTGCAAGCGCTCCGCTTCCTTGCAAATCTGGATCAATAAAGCCGGAATGTTAACGCACTCGGTTTTCTTCTGCTGGGTTTCCAAACGCGTTAGCAACAGCAAGTCATCGACCAGATGCTGCATCCGCTCGGTCTGGCCCTTCATTTGCTGGAACGAGGTGGTCAATAACGGCGATTCGCCGTCATCCATATCCTGCAAGGTTTCCAGATAACCTTTCAGCACGGTCAGCGGCGTTCTGAGTTCATGCGAGACGTTGGCGACAAAATCCTTGCGCATCCTTTCCATTTTTTTCAACTGGGTGACGTCCTGAGCCAATAATAAGCGCAAGCCGGCCCCATAAGGGATGATGCGTACAGCCAGTGTTATGCGATGGTTCACCGGCGAAGGTAAGATGACCGGTTCGTTATAATCACCAGATTTAAGATAGCGGATAAATTCGGGAAAACGGATCAGGTTGGGAATGCGTTGGCCTTTATCCGACTGTTGCAGCCCGAAAACTTCCCTGGCCGCTTTATTCGCCCACTCAATCTCGTCATTGACGCCTAAAACGACGGCCGCATCCGGTAATGCTTCGGTGGATTGGCGAAACTGGTCAACCATTTTGCCCAGTTTCTTTTTGCGTTTTTTCTCGTTCTTTTTAATACGGTAAACATGGTAATAAATTTCTTCCCAGATACCGCTGGTCTTGGGGTATTTAGCGCCGCCCCCGCTTCGTATCCATTTTTCAAACCGGTTAATCTGGAATAGCTGGCGCACTAAAATCGCCAACGTCATCGATAGCGCCAAAGGCATAAAAAGCCCGGTCATACCGCCTACTATCGATACTGCTAAAAACAGCAATAACCCGCTAATAAGTTCTCTTTGCCAAACACCCATAGGTTAGGTAGGAAGGGTTGACGAGTCTGTTATTGAAAACCGGTAACCGAAACCGCGCACGGTTTGGACTAAATCCTCCCGGCCGTGCTCTCCCAGAATTTTCCGTAACCTTCGTATATGCACATCAACGGTACGTTCTTCGATATAGACGCTACGCCCCCAGACTTGATCCAGTAACTGGGTGCGGTTGAATACTTTATCGGGATGGGTCATAAAAAATTGCATTAAGCGAAATTCGGTCGGGCTTACGTCCAGTTGCTTATCGCCGATGCTAAGCCGGTGCTGCTCGGTATCCAGAATCAAATCGCCCAAGGTAATCTGCGCCAAATCGTTTATTTTTCCGCTCCTGCGTAAAACGGCCCGGATCCGCGCAACCAGCTCTTTCGGCGAAAAAGGCTTGGTCATATAATCATCCGCTCCGATTTCCAGGCCTTTAACCTTATCTTCTTCCTCGCCTCGCGCCGTCAGCAAAATGATGGGCAATTCCCGGTACATGGGGTCTTTCTTCAAGCGTCTGGCCCATTCGACGCCGCTGACTCCCGGCAACATCCAATCCAGCAGGATCAGGTCGGGCAAAGCTTCATCCAAGGCTTTTTGCGCCTCTTCCGCATCCGCTGCCGCAATCGACCTGAAACCGGCCTGCTCAAGCACCATCATCAACATTTCCCTGATGGCATCTTCATCTTCAACAACGAGAATATTCAAACTAGGCATAATTTAATTAGGATAAAAAATAAGCGATACATATTACCAAATTACATATTACCTTTTTATGACAAAGAGGATTGGCCTATTGCAGAGATAACTTTAGTGCGCTTTTCGCAAAAAAAGGCCTGCAAAAAAATTCCAAAAACCACCTATTAAAGGTATCATTCCGTTCACCTCGTCTACGTAATAACACCTGTTTTACCGGTTAACGTAGCGTAACTCGACGACCGCTTCGACCTTATCATGATTGAAATTCTACGCCGATATAGCTTCATTGCGCTGTTGTTGATCTTCAACTTTACTGCTTTTGCGACTACCCCTGCTTCGGAAACCGTAGCGGACAAAACCCAGGCCGCTCAGCTATCGAAAGATGATTCCGTCCACCAAGAAACTGCTATCGCAAAATGGTGGAAGTTATTATTGGATTTACCCTTGTTTGCCGGTTGGAATACACAAGCGGAGGATATTTACGAACCCCGTTTCAGTACGCAAAGCAAGTCTCACGTTATTAAATATGTCATTGGCATCCATCCTTTGCATAATCCCAAACGGCTGTTTGAAGTTTATGGTCCCATTGTCGATTTTCTTAACGCAAACATGCCCGAAGCGGATCTTACTTTGGAAGCGTCGCGTAATTATGAAGAATTTGATCGAAAACTCTACAGCGGACATTTTGATTTTGCGATGCCCAATCCTTATCAAACCGTCAACTCGCTTGAGCATGGCTATCGCGTGTTCGGCAAGATGGCCGATGACGACGATTTTCGCGGCATTATTCTGGTGCGCCGCGACAGCGGCATTAACACCGTCGCCGACCTCAAAGGCAAAGCCGTGTCGTATCCCGCGCCAACCGCGCTGGCTGCGACCATGATGCCGCAATATTATCTGCATACTCACGGCATTGATATTAACCATGACATCGAGAACCGCTATGTCGGTTCTCAAGAATCCTCAATCATCAATGTGCTGCGCGGTCATGTCGCAGCCGGCGCAACTTGGCCGGTGCCCTGGAAAACATTCAGCAAGGAGAATCCCCAGTTAGCCGCCCAGCTCGAAGTAAAATGGCAAACCGAGCCGCTACAAAACAACGGTTGGGTGGTACGTAAAGATATACCGACAGCGGTAGCCAACAAGTTTGCCGCCTTGCTGTTTGATCTTAATCAACACGAACAAGGCCGGGAGATGTTGGCGCGCATTCCGGTGACTCGTTTTGAACCGGCTAACGATGACAGTTATGGACCGGTACAGGCCTTTATCGCGACCTTTATCAAAACAGTACGACCTTTAGAGTAAATGGACCTAATGACAACTGATCGTAATCAAAATAAAAAGCAACGGACTTTTTTTAACCGCTCCATTCGGCATCAATTAGCGTGGTCATTCGGCGGCGTTGCGCTGATTATGATGATAGGTCTTGCCGGCTTGTTATTCGAACGGCAACGTAATTTTCTTTATAGCGCCGCGATGCAGCAGAGTAAATCGCTAACCACATCGTTAGCCAGCAGCAGTACATCCTGGGTATTAGCCAATGATATTGCCGGGTTAAAGGAAGTGTTGCAAGGCTTTGCCGGTTTGCCCGACCTTGAACGAGCCTACATTTTATCGCTACGCGGCGAAGTGCTGAGCTCCACGCAATCCGGAGAAGCAGGACTATTCGCTACCGATACGCAAAACCAAAAGCTGTTAAGCTCAGCACCAATAACTCAAGTGTTGCAGGCCAATACTCATCAAATCGATGTTGCCGCACCGATAATGGCCGGGCAGCGTCATGTCGGATGGGCGCGGATGGAAATGACCATGAACGGAGTTAATGCCAATCTTCGCTCCGTCGTAATCATGGGCGCCAATTTTATAGTGTTTGCGGCATTAGCCGTCATCACTGCGGCAATATTACTGGCACGAAGACTGACCAGAAGATTGCATCATTTGATGCGGGTCGCCGCTGAGGTCGAGGGAGGGCATCTTGATGTTCGGGCCAGCCTTTCCGGCCAGGATGAAGTCGGCGTGCTAGCGCACGGTTTTAACCAAATGCTGGATGCCCTGTCCAATTCCGAGCGGCAACGGGAACGAATCAATCATCTGTATGCGGCATGGACCCAGAGTGCCGATGTTATTGTGCGCGAGTCGGACGAGATTAAGTTACTGAACGAAGTCTGCCGGATCATAGCCAATCACGTCGCCTTTAAATTGGTCTGGGTGGGCATGGTCGAAGCGGATGGCTGGGTGCGCACTGTAGCTGCCAGCCATCCTAACTCTACCTTCCTCAGGAATATCAAAGTCTCTATTGATGAAACATTGCCGGAGGGATGCGGCGCGATGGGGACGACCATCCGGGAAGGGGTGCCGAAAATCTTCAACGACTTTCTGAATGAAGCCAGTACGCGGCCTTGGCAACAGATGGCAGCCACAGAAAACATTAATGCCTCGGCGGCGTTTCCGCTGATGCGTGGCGGCCGCTGTATCGGAGCCATTGCCGTCTACTCGGCTGAGCAAGACTACTTTACTCTCGACCTGATTGACCTGATGCGCGGACTGACGGATGATCTTTCCTATGCGCTGGACAATTTCGACCGCGAGAAACTGCGGCTCAAAGCCGAACACGAACTGCGTATTGCGGCGGCTGCGTTTGAATCCCAGGAAGGCATACTGGTCACCGATGCCGACAATAATATCTTGCGCGTCAATAAGTCGTTTACCGAACTGACCGGTTACAGTGCAGACGAGATTATCGGCAAACCCGCGGGCATACTTAAATCCGGCCGGCAGGACAGCGAGTTTTATGCCCAGATGTGGGATAGCATCAATCGCGATAAATATTGGCAAGGCGAAATTTGGAATAAAAGAAAAAACGGCGTCATTTATCCTGAATGGCTGTGCATCACTGCTATTACCAATCCTGAAGGTGAAGTGACCAACTACGTCGGCACCTTCACCGATATTAGCCAACGCAAAGCCGATGAGCAGCGTATTAAAGATTTGGCTTATTACGACTCGCTGACCAAACTCCCCAACCGCACCTTACTGTTCGACCGGCTCAATCTGGCGCTCAACGCCAGTCATCGTAACAAGACTCATGGCGCGTTAATGTTCCTCGACCTTGATAATTTCAAAACCCTTAACGATACCTTGGGCCATGATCGGGGCGATCAATTGTTGGTCGAAGTAGGACGACGCTTGCAAAGCTGTGTGCGGGAAGTTGATACCGTAGCCAGACTGGGCGGCGACGAGTTTGTAGTTATGCTGGAGTGCCTCGACGAACAGGAGATTGAAGCAGCCATTCAGGCCCACGCAGTCGCTGAAAAAATCCGCAGCAATCTGGCTGAATTTTATATGTTGAAAACCAACCCCGATCGCGCCGGTTCCCTACCGTCTTCGACACTTCCGCCATCCCTGGCGGTCGGTCGAGACGGTTCCCTACCGTCTTCGACACTCCCACCATCCTTGGCGGTCGAAAATAAGCTACAGCCTTTTGTCGAGCATTATTCCACCGGAAGCATTGGCTTTGTACTGTTTTTGGGCCACGGAACCAGCAGCGAAGAACTGCTTAAACGCGCCGACCTGGCGATGTATCAGGCTAAGCAAGCGGGACGAAATGTGATACGCGCGTTTGTTCCCGAAATGCAGGAGGCTTTAAATTTACGGGCTTCGTTGGAAACCGATCTACGCAACGCACTGGACCGCAACGAATTGAGTTTACATTATCAGGTACAGGTCGATGCATCGGGGCAACCGGTCGGTGCGGAGGCGCTGGTACGCTGGAATCAGGCCGAACGCGGCATGGTTTCTCCTGCCGAATTTATTCCGCTCGCCGAAGAAACCGGCCTGATTCTACCCATCGGTCATTGGATACTGCGGCAAGGTTGCGAGACTTTAGCTAACTGGACAAAACACCCTGAAACCCGTGAATTGAAATTGGCGGTAAATATCAGCAGTCGTCAGCTTAGTCAGGCTGATTTTGTTGAGCAAGTACGCACCCTATTAGCGGAAACCGGCGCCAATCCCGCTTTGCTCAAATTGGAAATTACCGAGTCCGTGATTCTGGATAATGTGGACGACACCATTGACAAAATGCATGCGGTCAGGGATTTGGGCGTTAATTTTTCTATGGATGATTTCGGAACCGGCTACTCCTCGCTGTCCTATCTGCAAAAATTGCCTTTGCAGCAGCTGAAAATAGACCAATCATTCGTCAGGAACATGGCTTTTAATAATCATGACTCCGCCATCATCCGAACTATTCTGGCGCTGGGAAAAAATCTTGACCTTAACGTCATCGCCGAAGGGGTAGAAACGGAGGTTCAGCGCGAGTATCTGGCAAATTACGGCTGCTTGATATTCCAGGGATACTTGTTCGGCAGGCCGATTCCAGCAGATAAATTCAGACAGAGCCTTCTGGTTGGACAATCGGAAAACCTGCCATTGCGTCATCATAAATGATGTAGGTTGCGATAGTTCCCAAAGCGCTTTAAGCGATATATTTGCCGCGCAGTCGCGACCTCATAACCTTCTGCCTGCATAAGGAAAAAACTTTACCGTGCCAATCCATTTCCTGCTTTTTGTCTTGTTACTGTTCATCCAACCTTACGTTTATGCTACCGATTCGCCCTATTTCAAAGGCGGCAAAATCGATGCTTTCTACGACCGTAAGGATAACGGCGATTTCCTGGTCAACAGTATTTTATGGACGCCGGTTTTTAAAGGCGGCCATGGCGTACAAATATCCGAAACCGGCGGACAGGATATTAATTATTTCGGCGGCTTTGCCCGCCCCTTGCTGACCCGGCCCGAGCTAGGCGATTTAATCCTGGGCGCTCAGGAAGTGCTGCAAGGCGATAGCAAACAAACCGAAGTGCAAGGCGAATACCGCCTACCGTCCGGCTTGGGTTTCGGCGGCGGTTTTGTCGACAGGAATCTCAGCGACCAGGATATTAAATTCGCCAAAATTTCCTACCGCAACGAGTGGCAATCCATTAAATACATCGTCTCCACGCAATGGCAAAGTTTTCAAGGCAAGGATTATCCCGGCGGTTACGTCGCCCTGATCAACAAGGAGTTGATGGGAACCTGGGGCAGCGATGGCGAACAATGGCGTAGCACTTTCGGCTATGTGGCGCCCGACCAAGGGCCAAACAAACTGCGTCCGGCGCTCGAAGTCTTTTATGTCGATAACACGATCGGTCAGGTCGACGGCTCCAAAGACATGATGGTGACCGGCAGCTTGGGCTTTCGTAAAGGTTTTTTAGGGCATGAGGCTCGGCTGGGACGCGCGATGGGTCCGACCGGCGTGGAGTTTTCCAATCCGCTCGGTTATCTGGCCCCGAACTTCAACCGCCGTCTTACCGCGTGGGAAGTCGGGGAATTGGTCAATTTCCGTTTTATTCATAAAACCTTGCCCAATGCCGGTCGCGAAGAAACCTTGGAAACCGCTGTTTATCCGGGCCAATTACTTGGCGTCGACAGCTTGGTCAGCGCCCTGTTTGTCGGTGTCGGCGTGACCAGCCCGAATCCGGGACAGCACGGCGTCAGCGGCCTGCTGGGCTATCACAAACGCATCGAGAACATCGAATCGAGCGTCAGGGTGCAACACGATTTCGACCGCGATGACACCTCGCTCTTTTTCAGCTTGATTCACTGGCTGTGAGTCAAGTAACCACCCAGCAGTCAGGAAAATGGAACACGGATAGAACAACTTTAATGCCTCAAAATCCGTTTAAATCCGTCCCGTCAGTATCATCCGCGCTCTATTCATAGCCCCTGCCGACTAAGTTTCCCCGATCATCCAAAACTTGTTAAGGCTAAGCTCGTAAGCATTTTAACTTATTGAAATACAATTAAATAAATATAAAATACCCGATATTATTTATTCGCCCGTCAAAACAATTTTTTTTACTTCTGCAAGACCCTGATTTTGCATACAATCAGCGCTCAACCCAATCAACTCGACAAAGGTGATCCCGATGAAACAATTATATAAATCAACTGCCGCTCTATTACTGTTGTTACCGATAAGCATGATCGGTTCTGCCGCAGAACCCGCGAAAGAAATGGGCATGCATCAAGGCATGGGCATGATGGGGGGCATGACTGAAGAACAAAAAACCGAGCATATGCGCACCATGCAGGAACACATGCTGAAAATGCATGACCTGTCGAATCAGATTTTGTCAGAAAAAGACGCGGCGAAAAAAGAAGCGTTAAAGAATCAACAATTGGAACTGATGAAGTCGCACCATGCGCAAATGATGCAGCATCGTCAACAACGGAGACAGGAGCATAAACAGTAACTGTATTTCAAGGCCGAAATAACGACTCTGAAATGTCCACGAAAGGCGCGAAACAAAATGATCTATTTGATATGCCTTTGAATATTTTCGTACTTTTCGTGGATCAATTGACTTTCTTAGGACTCCGACCTGTCGCACAAGCATTTCCAATGCAAATGAATTTTTCAGGCGGCATTTGCCTGTTTCAGCCAGAAACCAAGATCGGGATTGCTTAATAACTCTTCTGCAAACTGGGATGCTTGCACTAAATTATTTTCAGCATTAGCGCTTAACCCCTCACCCAGTTCAAACTTCTCAGCTTTGATACTGAGCAAAAAACACGGCGGCGGCGTTTGTTTTTTTATCGATTGATACACATCCAAGACCGCCGCAGGACTCATCGCGTGAGTGGTATAGCTTTTATCCCTTGCCGGTTTCAGCACGGTAAAATCAAACGCATCGGCGCAAGCCACGGACGCATCGACAAACAACACCAAACGCCTGTTTTCCAGGTCCAATGCATGTTCGATTTGTAATTGGAAGTCGGACAATATTTCAACCGTGTCCAGACCACAATGGCTTTCGACGTGTTCCAGCAATAACGGCCCCAGCGCATCGTCGCCGCGGCTGAGATTGCCGTAACCGAACAGTAAAATCGCTTTAGGCATTATCCCGCTCAATTTGACCATCGCTGTGTTTGACCAGCTTATCGATCAGCTTGCCTTCAGCATCGACCAACTCAAGTTGCAGCGGCATTTTGCCTACTGCATGGGTCGCGCAGGACAAACACGGATCGTAAGCTCGAATCGCCACTTCCAGGTTATTCAATAAAGGTTCGGTCAGCTCGCGGCCGGACAAATATTCCGCGGCCACTTGCCGCACCGATTCGTTCATCGCCATGTTATTGCTGGTGGTTGAAACGATTAAGTTGGCTTTAGTAACGATGTCGTTTTCGTCGACTTGATAATGATGGAACAAGGTACCGCGCGGCGCCTCAATGACACCGACGCCTTCATAGCGTTTTTCGCCTTGAGCCACCAGATCATGACCCATGATGTCCGGGTCGTTGAGCAATATTTTAATGTTTTCGGCACAATGCAGGGTTTCAATCAAGCGCGCCCAGTGGAATGCCAATGTGCTATGCACCATCGCTTCGTTACTGTGCGCTTTAAACTCAACGCGAGCAGCTTCCGCCAACGGCGTGTCGATGTAATCGCAGTTATTGACCCGCGCCAAAGGCCCAACCCGATACCAGCCTTGCTCCTGCCCCAGCGACAGCAGATAAGGAAACTTCATGTAGGTCCAGGAGCGGACTTCTTCATGGATATAATCGTTGTATTTGCAATAATCGATGTGGTCGATGATGGTTTCGCCCCGGGCATTTTTGGCGCGGATACCACCGTGATAAAGCTCCAATGCACCGTCCGGCTTAGTCAAGCCCAGATAATTGCTGCGTATCGTGGCAAATTCATCGTAATAAGGCAGATTGGAGCAATGCACTTTCTTGATCAGTGCGACCGATCCCGCAGCCCAATCTATCATTTGATCGATGTCTTCCAGCAGATAGTCACGTTCGGCTTTGCTCAATGATTTGTTCATGCCGCCGGGAATCGCGCCAGTACCGTGAACACGTTTGCCCGATACCATACGAATAACTTCTTGCCCATATTTGCGCAGCTTTACGCCCTGTACGCCGATGTCCGGATATTCACTCAATACCGCAACAATCGAACGCTTGCTGATGTCGCTTTCAAAGCCGAACAGTAGATCCGGGCTGGATAAATGGAAAAAATGCAGGGCATGGGATTGCAATACTTGGCCGAAATGCAGCAGACGTCTTAACTTGTCCGCGGAGACGGGCAGGTAAGCAGGATCGATACCGACCAATTGGTCAATAGCTTTGGCGGCGGCCAAATGGTGACTGACCGGGCAGATGCCGCATAAACGCTGCACTAAAACCGGCAATTCCCAGTAAGGGCGGCCTTGAATAAAGCGTTCAAAACCACGAAATTCAACGATGTGCAATCTTGCTTGCTGGACTTTGTTGTTTTCGTCCAGCAGTAAAGTGACTTTGCCGTGTCCTTCAACACGCGAGACCGGATCAACGACAACGCGTTTTAAATTGTCCCGGTTTTCAGCTGTTTCTAAATGTTCGTACATGATTTTTCTCGTATTTGCAGGTCGGGTTAGCACCCCGACATTTTATCGATAGGGTTTGTCGGGCTACGCTAACGCAACCCGACCTACGAAACTGCGGAACTTAATCGTAATGAACCAACTCATAAGGCAATGAAGGTTCACGCCCTTCAATTAAGTCGGTCAGGAATTTCCAGAATACATCCGCTGACGGTGGGCAGCCGGGAAGAAAATAATCTATTTTGACGACTTCATGAATCGGATGCACTTGATTCAATAATAAGGGTAATTCCAGGTCGCTGGGAATCTTCGGATTTTCTACGCCAATGCCGTCTATATAGGCCTCATTCAGGCATTCTTCGAGCGGGATATGATTGCGCAAAGCCGGCAATCCGCCGTTAATCGCACAGGCGCCAACCGCAACCAGAATCTTGCAGTTTTTACGGAACTCCCGCAAGACATGCACGTTTTCGGAATTACACACGCCGCCTTCGATCAGGCCTATATCGCAGTTAGTGCAGTGCTCTATGTCGGTAATCGGCGAACGGTCGAACTCAACGACTTCGGCCAGTTGCAGCATCCGCTCGTCTATATCTAAAAACGACATGTGACAGCCGAAGCAGCCTGCCAGCGACGTTGTTGCTACTCTAATTTTATTCGCCATGTTTGACATGCTCCGTTTCCAGGCTGACTTGATCGATTTCTTTATGATCGTAAATACGCTGACCTATCGGCACCTGATAGCCGGTACGCTTAATTAAAATCGCACCGGTAGGACAAATATGAGCAGCCTTGTCTGTCGCTTCCAAATCGGTATCTTTTAACAATCCGCTTTCCGCGTTGACGATTAAATGCTTATGGATGCCGCGTCCGCTGATCGCAAACACGTTTTTACCGTCTTCTTGCTGGCTGGCGCGAACGCACAATGTGCATAAAATGCAGCGATTCTGGTCAAGCATCACATCAGGATGAGAAGCGTCTACTTCCCGATCCGGATAAAACAGCGGGAAATGGTTATCGAGCATATTCAAATGGTAGGCAACGGCTTGCAATTGGCAGTTGCCGGTTTTTTCGCAGCCAGGGCATAGATGATTGCCTTCGACAAACAGCATCTGGGTGATCTTCTTCCGGTCATTGATCAACTCTTCGGTTTCGCTCAGCACATCCTGCCCGTCCATTGCCGGAAAAGTGCAGGCGGAGCAGTTGCGTCCGTTTACTTTCACCGTACACAGTTTGCAGCTGCCGTGCGGGGTAAACTCCGGCTGGTGGCATAAATGCGGGATATAGATACCGGCAGCCATCGCGGCATCCATAATGGTCTGCCCCTCTTCGAAAGGAATAACTTTGCCATCGATGGTAATTGTTTTACTCATGTTCGCTCTCCGTCTGAGCCAAATGCGCGCCGGCATCATAGCGATTTGCCATGCGCCGCGCTGTTTCCAGTGCGCCATCCAAATCAAATCCGGGTTCAAAACTGATTTCTTTCAATTGGGTTTCGTACAGACCAAGGCAACGCTCCAATGTGGTTAATATCGGATTCGCCGCAGTTTGTCCTAAGCCGCAATGGCTATAGTTTTTAACCAGTTGGCATAGCTCTTCAAGCGCAACAATATCGCCGGCCGATCCATGACCTTCGACAATCTTATCGATCTGCTTTTTCAACAGCGAGGTACCGACCCGGCATGGAGTACAAAAACCGCAGCTTTCATGAGCGAAAAAATGAGTGAAGTTATGGACTACGTCGAGAATATTCCGGCTGGAATTAAAAATAATGAATGATCCGCCGGTCGCTAAATCCTCAAAAGCCAGTTTGCGATCAAACTCTTGGTTGGAAATAAACGTTCCCGACGGTCCGCCAACCTGAACACCCTGCACGTCAACCGCACCGCAATCGCTAAGAATAGTTTGGATGGTTATACCGAAAGGATATTCATAGATACCGGGATGATCGCAGTCGCCGCTGATGCTGAGTATTTTTGTACCCTTTGATTTTTCGGTGCCGATAGCTGCAAACCAGTCCCCGCCATTGACCGCAATAGCGGCCGCTGCTAGAAACGTTTCCACATTATTGACGACGGTCGGTTTGCCCAAATAGCCCTGAGTGACCGGATAAGGCGGACGATTGCGTGGAATACCGGCTTTGCCTTCCAGCGACTCGATCAGCGCGGATTCTTCACCGCAGATATAAGCGCCGGCGCCCAGACAGATTTCAATATCGAAATTTAACCCTGAACCGAGAATATTATTGCCCAGCAAACCGCTTTGACGACGCTGAGCCAAAATATTTTGCAGTTTCTCGTAAAGATGCAGATACTCGCCGCGCAAATACAAAAAGCCCTGTTTGGCTCCGATAATCGTAGCGCTCACTGTCATGCCTTCAAATACTTGATCGGCGCAAGAATTTAACAACACCCTGTCTTTAAAGGTGCCGGGTTCGCCTTCGTCGGCATTGCAAACCACATAACGCTCGGCCTGCTGCTCTTCAGAACAAAATTGCCATTTGATCGCCGTTTTAAATCCGGCACCGCCCCGGCCTCGCAAACCTGAGTAATCAATTTCTTTCAGCGTTTCCTTGGCACCGCGTTTAAAAGCGGATTTAAGCGCTGCGCCCTGCTCAATCTGCTGGTTCAGCAATAAACCGGCTTTGTAAATATTATCGTCTACCTGAAATAACTCGCTCGGCCATTCGTTTAGAGGCTTTTGTTGATTAATCAGCTCTGCGATTGTATCAATTCCCGGTCGATCCAAGCGGGTCAATGCATAGCCGTTAACCAAGCCTGCCGGACCTTGATCGCACATGCCGGTACAAGAGGTATTATCCAGACTGACTACGCCATCTTCCCTGACCTCGCCGACCGCAACACCTAATTTACTTGCCAGATAATTGAGCAAATCTTTCTTGCCCAGCATATGATCGGTTATCGAATCGCTGATCAACAGCTCATATTGCCCTTTGGGGCTTAGATGGAAAAAACTGTAGAATTCAACGACGCTGATGATTTGCGTCCGGGGAATGTTTAGCAAGCCGGACAACTGCTCTATCGCTGTCTCCGGTATATAATGATAGCGGGATTGGATTTGTCTTAGAATCCGCAACAAATGCGTTGGCTGATAATGACTGTTTTCTGCGATACCCTGAATAAACTGTCTCACTTTATCTCCCTGGCTTTATCTTTAATTAGATGTTTGTGGATATGATACTAGCGAATTATTACATTAAGGCTACTTATTCCCTTACCGTGACCTAACTATATCCCACTATGTTAAATAATCCAATCATCCGATTAAAAGACTTTTCCGCTTGGCACTGATGAAAAAAATAACCTCGTTTAAAGCGGCATTGTCATTCCCAAACCGCACCATCGCCCATTTCTATAGCCAAATAGAACAACAAAAACTGGTTCTTCAGCGTATTCATGCAGTGTTACCGGCGACGATAGCCGAACATGCGCTACATTGTGTGATTAGCGGCAAAAAACTGCTGGTTTATACCGATACGGCTGCCTGGGCATCGCAACTGCGCTTTTATAACAGCGCAATTATTGCCGCTATTGCTCCGGTAACCAGGGAGTCGGTCTCGATTATGCAGATTAAAATCAGGATGGAACCGCCGCTTACAGAACGTAAGCAAGAAGTGGATGCTTCTCTATCAGGTAGGAAACCGAACATTCCTTCGGCGGAAAAAATAGAATTCATCCATAAGCACAGCCTTACTGTTTCGGATGAGCAATTGAAGCAGGCGTTGCTGAGGTTAAGTGCAACACTGGAAAAACTGTCGAAGCGCCAAGCCCGTACCTGAATTATCAGGCTGGAACTTGGCCGCTTCGGGTAGTAGAGTCTTATGCGGCAGGTCTTGGCGACTCGGCAGAACGCATGAAAGAAATCGGGGCATTTTCTTCATCGTCAAAAGTAACCATTTCCCAAGCATCTTTATCATTTAATAAAGCGCGAAGTAATTTGTTGTTCAAACCGTGGCCCGATTTATAACCGGTAAAGCTGCCAATCAAGCTATGTCCCAGCAGATATAAGTCGCCTATCGCATCGAGAATTTTATGTTTAACGAATTCATCGGCATAGCGTAAGCCGTCTTCGTTGATCACTTTATCGTCATCAACCACAATGGCGTTATCGAGACTTCCGCCCAACGCCAAGTTATTTTGGCGCAACATCTCAATATCTTTCATAAAGCCAAAAGTTCTGGCCCGACTCACTTCCTTGACAAACGTAGTCGATGAAAAATCCATCGTCGCGGTTTTTACATGATCTTGAAAAGCCGGATGTTCAAAATCAATCGTAAAGGTAACCTTGAAACCTTCAAATGGCTCAAAAGCAGCCCATTTATCGCCATCCTCAACCCTTATGCTGCGCTTTATCCGGATATACTGTTTCAGACTGTCCTGTTCCTCAACACCTGCCGACTGGAGCAAAAATACAAAAGGCCCGGCACTGCCATCCATAATCGGAACTTCTGCGGCACTGACATCGATAATCGCATTGTCTATGCCTAACCCGGCAAAAGCCGAAAGCAAATGCTCGATGGTTGATATTTTTACATCACCGGCAACCAGCGTTGTCGATAACATGGTCTCGCCGACATTTTCCGGTGTCGCTTCAATAGTTACCGGATTATCCAGATCGACTCTGCGAAACCTGATCCCGGTATTCGCTTCAGCGGGACGTAGAGTCAAATAAACTTTATCCCCTGTATGCAGCCCTACACCTGTTGCCCTGATTGTGTTTTTTAAAGTTCGCTGTTTAATCATAAAATAAATAACGCCAAGTAAAGAGGGCAAAAAGTACAAATTTTACCACAATCAGCCTCCATAATGGAGACTGATTCCATTGTTACCCGCACTCGTTAATCGGCTTGGCGTCTTAAAAAAGCCGGAATATCCAAGTAATCTAAATCGATGTCTTTTTTGGGCTGGGCGCCAAAACGTGTTTCCCTGCCTTCGGTTTTGTTTTGACGCATAACTGTGGGTTTATCCAGGCCTTCGTAACTAACTTCGCCCGCCACATTTTGACTAACGAAGCCGGCTGTTGCTTTCGGAGCCAGTTTAACTACGCGGGACGGCAAGCCCATGCCTGTAGCAACGACAGTCACTTTAATCTCATCGCCCAGCTCAGGATTAATCGACATACCGATTTTGATAACTGCGTCTTCCGAAGCAAATTCGTGAACGATATTACCCACTTCATCGAACTCTGCAATGCCCATATCGGCGGCGGAAATATTAACCAAAATACCGCGCGCGCCTTGTAAGTTAATGTCTTCCAGCAATGGACAGGCAATGGCTTTCTCAGCCGCTTCGCGAGCCCGATATTCTCCTTTTGCCGAACCTGTGCCCATAATCGCAGCGCCCATGCCGGACATGACCGTTCTGACATCGGCAAAGTCGACGTTAATCATGCCGGGATGAACTATCAGCTCGGTAATCCCTTGCACGGCATCCAATAACACATCGTTAGCCGCTCTGAAAGCATTGACTAACGAGACGTCACTGCCCAGTACCGGTAATAACTTTTGGTTTGGAATAGTGATTAACGAATCGACAAATCTTTCAAGCTCCGCGATACCTTGCTCCGCTGTTGCCAATTTCTTTTTGCCTTCGAATGAAAACGGCTTGGTCACCACAGCAACCGTCAGAATACCCATGCTTCTGGCAATCTCGGCGATCACGGGAATCGCACCGGTGCCGGTGCCGCCGCCCATACCGGCAGTCAGGAAGACCATATCGGCGCCTTGTAAAACTTCCCTGATACGCTCCTTGTTTTCGTCCGCGGCCATTCTTCCGACTTCAGGATTGGTACCCGCACCCAAACCTTTAGTTAATTCGACGCCTAATTGGATAATCGTATCAATTTCTAACTTTCTTAATGCCTGCGCATCGGTATTTGCGCAAATAAACTCAACACCCTCGACAAGACTGCCGACCATGTGACTGACCGCATTACCGCCGCCGCCGCCGACACCGATAACCTTGATCACCGCATGTTCGTTACTCATATCCATTAGTTCATATTTCATAGCCATTACCGCTGCCCCTTAATTATTGTATAAAACTGTTAAAAATTACCTTGAAACCAATTCTTCATTCTTGAGAGCACGCCGGGGCCTTCTGAATCGATACCCCTACCAACACCCTGATGATCTTTCCCATACATTAGCAATCCGACTCCTGTAGAGTGAATCGGATTTTTTACTACCTCTGTCAATCCCGTCACATTTTGCGGTCCACCCATACGTACCGGCATATGGAAAATCTCCTCCGCCAAATCGATTAATCCCATTACTTTTGAACTACCGCCGGTTAACACTATCCCGGCCGCAATTAATTCTTCATAGCCGCTACGCCGTAGTTCCGACTGAACCAGCAGCATTAATTCTTCATAGCGAGGCTCAATAATCTCGGCAAGATTTTGTGTTGAAATCTTGCGCGGCGCCCTGTCGCCGATGCTGGGCACTTCAATAACTTCATCGACGTTCGCCAGCTGCGTTAAGGCGCAGGCATATTTGCGCTTAATATCCTCCGCGTTAAGCGTCGGCGTACGTAAGGCCACAGCAATATCATTGGTGACCTGATCGCCCGCTATAGGAATCACTGCGGTATGTTTTATCGCGCCCTCGACAAAAATCGCAATATCCGTCGTTCCCCCGCCAATATCAATCAGGCAAACGCCCAATTCTTTTTCGTCATCCGTCAGCACCGAATTACAAGATGCCAATTGCTCCAGCACAATATCATCGACTTCCAAACCACAGCGCCGAATGCACTTGACGATATTTTGCGAGGCGCTGACACTGCCGGTGACCATATGAACCTTGGCCTCCAAGCGAATACCCGACATCCCGATAGGTTCCTTGATGCCTTCCTGAAGATCGATCACAAACTCCTGCGGCAAAATATGCAAAATCTTCTGATCCGCAGGAATTGCCACGGCGCGGGCGGAATCGATGACCCTGTCAATATCGTACTGGGTCACTTCCTTATCCTTAATGGCTACGATGCCGTGGGAATTGAGGCTTCTGATATGGCTACCGGCAATACCGGCATAAACCGACCTGATCTGGCACCCGGCCATTAATTCAGCCTCTTCAATGGCGCGCTGAATGGATTGCACGGTCGACTCCAGATTAACTACGACACCTTTTTTCAGACCGCGCGATGGTGTTGAGCCAATGCCTATGATTTCAATATTGCCATCACTGCCAAGCTCACCAACAATAGCCGCGACCTTGGAGGTCCCTATGTCCAGTCCGACTATTAAGTTACGTTCTGTTTTTTTCGCCATTTCGTTTACTCTGTATCATCTTTATTAAGATTAACCATCTATTTCATGTTGCGGATTGGCAATTTTCTTCCAGTCGATTTCTTCAGTTCCAGGTTTCCATGAAACCGCATATCCATTCGGATACCTCAAATCGACTATAGCTATTTTCTCAACCCGCTCTTGTCCTAATACTTCCAGCGTTTTTAAAAACCGCTGTAATTTCTTTAACTGTTCATTTCGTCCCAACAGTATTTCCAAGCCTGTTGTTAATTTAATCTTCCATGCCCACCGATCGTTAATAGTGAATTCCGCCATTTTCATCGACTGATCGGCTAATGCCGTGTTAACCCCCTTCATTATTTCCAGCGTCTTTACCTGTTGCAGTTCAGGTCCTTGCAATACCGGTAAAGTCTTAAATTGATCGATATTCTTCGGTGTAATGATGTCGCCCCGCGCGGTAACCAGGCTTTGTTGCCCCCACCGTACATAGGGCTTCTTTTCACGTATCTTTATGTCGATCGCATCGGGCCAGACTCGTTTAACGGTAACGGTATCCACCCAAGTCAATTGTGAAACGGCCTGATGAATGGCTTGCATATCGGCATCGAAAAAGCCAGTCATTACCAAGGGCTGCAAAGCGGTCTTTATCTCGTCCTTACTGAGATATTGAAAAACGCCTTCGGTACGCACGTATTTAATCGGGATGCTCTTGACACCGAAACTTGCCCCCCAAACCAGCCCCGCCAACAGCACTACGGTCATCAAGCTTTTTACAACAGCCATCACAAATCTGCCTGGAGCTGATTTGCATTTGCTCCTAAGAGTGTATGGCAGGAATAGCTATGCATGCCTCATTACCTGCAACTGGTTTCCAGAATACGCCAAACCAATTCTTCAAAATCCATACCCGCTTGTTTCGCCGCCATCGGCACTAAACTATGGTCGGTCATGCCGGGAACGGTATTAACTTCAATCAACTGATATTGCCCCGAGTCATCGATAAATACATCGACTCTTCCCCAACCTTTAACGCCAACTACCTTGCAGGCCGTTACCGCCAAGTCTCTTATCATCTGCTCCTGATCCTGACTCAAGCCGCAAGGACAATGGTATTGCGTCGTCGTAGCCTGATATTTGGCTTCGTAATCGTAAAATGCATTCGGAGTTTCCAGGCGGATAACCGGCAGCGCTTCGCCATCCAATACCGCAACGGTATACTCTCTACCGGTAACCCACGCTTCCGCATAAACGTCGCAACGATATTTTGCCGCCACGGATAAAGCTTTTTGTAACTCATCCCGGTTGCTTGCCTTGCTCATGCCGATGCTGGAACCTTCCTGAGCCGGTTTGACGATAACCGGAAAACCCAGTTTTTCAATGCAATCGTCAAGGTCGGCTTCGTCTTGCAATAAACACCAAAGGGGCGTGACTAAACCGTAACCTTGCCAACACAACTTGGTGCGAAGCTTATCCATGGTCAATGCCGATGCCATTACGCCGCTGCCGGTATAAGGAATCCCCAGCACTTCCAGCACTCCCTGCAATATACCGTCTTCGCCGCCGCGTCCGTGGATGATGTTGAATACCCGGTCGATCTTTTGCCCTGCCAATGCGTCAATCGGACTGCCCGTTACATCAAGCGCAATTGCATCCACGCCTTTATTTTTTAAAGCTTCGAAAACGGCAGCCCCGCTTCTTAACGAAACTTCCCTTTCCGCCGCTGAACCACCCATCATTACTGCGACACGGCCAAACTGTTCCGGCTTACTCAGCGCCAATGCTTTCATAATGCTTCACCCACCATACAAACCTCAGTCTGCAAAACGACCCCCTGCTGTTGTTCAACTTTATCCTGCACATAATAAATAAGAGCTTCGATTTCCGCTGCCGTTGCGTTGCCGGTATTAACAATAAAATTTGCATGTTTTTCCGACACACAAGCACCGCCAATCGCATAGCCTTTTAAACCGGTTTGTTCTATCAACCTTGCCGCATAATCGCCTTGCGGATTTTTAAATACCGAGCCGCAACTGGGTTGATTGGTCGGTTGCGTTGCTCCCCGTTTTTCCAATAAACCTTTGATCTTTTGCTGACTCGCTGCCGTGTCGCCTTGCTGTAGAGTCAATATGCAGGCCAGAAACCATTCGTTTTCAAAACCCTTTACCGACCGGTAACTCACCGTAAAGTCCTCAGGCTTTCTATGTGTTACCTTAGCCGACGCATCCAGCATTTCTACACTTTTAACGATAGCCCAGGTTTCCCCGCCAAAGGCTCCGGCATTCATCTTCAGAGCTCCGCCCATAGTCCCAGGGATGCCCGCCAAAAATTCCGCACCGATTAAGCCTCGCTCCCCACAAAAACGTGCCACATGCGCACAAGGAACACCCGCTTCAACATAAACCGAGCCGTCATCGATCAAGCTCATTTCTTTTAACCGTCCTTTGGTATTGATCACTGTCCCGCGTATGCCGCCATCCCTGACTAATAAATTACTGCCTAGCCCCATCCAGAACACCGGCTCCGATTCAGGCAGAGCCTTGATAAATTCGATCAGATCCTGCCGGTCTTGCGGGATATACATCTGGTCCGCAACGCCGCCAACACGCCAACTGGTGTGCTTAGCCAGCTTTTCATGCTTTAGCAAACGGCCTTTTGACAACTGCTCTATGCGTTGCTCTACCGGCGTTGCTGCCGTCATCGTTTCAATTGCCATTTCTTATAGAGACCTTGCTCTGCAACGTTTATACCGGGTTATAGCTGTTATTTTACAAAGCACCATTTAAAAACAATAACTTACCAGGGCGCCCGCATAACTTATTAACTAATCGATTTAATTGATAAATGCCGACAATACCCAAATCCCTATTAAAGGGTTAGGCAAAAACTCGCCTATTTTAATGATTTACCAATGATAAAGTACGGCATTCATTGGTACAAATACATACGTAAGATCACCTAGCCGATGCCAAATATCAACAATACTTATTAATAAACAGCGCCTTACAATAAAAAGCACGTTACCGGATTGCTTTTAACATTCCACCGCGAGAGTTGCCGCCAACAACTGCGGTAACTGTACGGCAATCTGGCCGACGTTGCCTGCACCCATGGTCAATATCACATCATCGGCTAAGACAATGCCCGCCAATATCTGCGGCAATTCTTCCCAGTTCTCGACAAATACCGGATCAACCTGTCCGCGGACACGAATAGCCCGGCTTAATGCCCGGCCGTCCGCGCCCGGAATCGCCGTTTCACCTGCCGAATAAACATCCATCAGGATCAGCACATCAACGGTTGATAGCACTTGCACGAAATCTTCAAATAAATCACGGGTACGCGTATATCGATGGGGCTGGAAAACAATGACCTTACGCCGATCAGGCCAAGCTTGACGCAAGGCTTCAAACGTCGCAGCAACCTCGCGCGGATGATGCCCGTAGTCATCAACCAGTGTCAGTTTGCCCCCATCCACCGGCAAATCGCCGTTAATTTGAAAGCGTCTGCCTACACCTTTAAATGCGCCCAAACTCTTGATGATGGCCTCATCTTTGACCGCCAGTTTGGTTGCAACGCTAATAGCGGCAAGCGCATTAAGCATGTTATGCCAACCGGGCATATTCAAAGTGACTTGTAATGGCGGATAGTCGCCTCTTCTTAAGACTTCAAAAGAGGTATGCATACCCTCTTGTTTAATGTTGACCGCACGAACATCGGCATCTTCATGAACGCCGTAAGTCGTTACCGGCTTGGATATTTCAGGCAGGATCGCCCTGACCCCTTCATCATCCAGACACAACACCGCCAGCCCGTAAAAAGGAAGATGGTGCAAAAACTCTTTAAACGTGTCTTTTAAGCGTTGGAAGCTGCCTTCATAAGTCGCCATATGATCCTGGTCGATATTAGTGACTATCGCCATCATCGGCTGCAAATATAAAAATGACGCGTCGCTTTCATCGGCTTCGGCGACCAGATAATGGCCTAAACCTAATTTTGCATTACTGCCTGCGCTGTTTAAGCGTCCACCGATCACAAAGGTAGGATCAAGCCCGCCTTCAGCCAGGATACTTGCGGTCAAACTGGTGGTCGTGGTTTTGCCGTGAGTCCCGGCAACGGCAATGCCGAACCTGAAGCGCATCAACTCAGCCAGCATTTCCGCACGCGGAATGACCGGTATTCTTTGAATATAAGCTTCGTCAATTTCTTCATTGCTGCGGTCGATCGCACTGGAAGCTACCACGACATCGACCTTGGCTATATTTTCCCGCTTATGGCCGATATTGATGGTCACGCCTAAACCGGCCAATCTTTCTGTGACCGCGCTTTCTTTGATGTCCGAACCCGAGACTTGATAGCCAAGGTTCGACAACACCTCGGCAATACCGCTCATGCCGGTTCCGCCTATACCGACAAAATGTATCCGGTCGACACTGCCTAATGCCTGGGTCGGCATCTGGCTGTTAGGAAAGGTCATAAGCCTGCCTCGGCCATACAAACACCGGCAACGATTTCCGTTGCGTCCAACCTTGCGTATTCTTTTGCTGTTTTACTCATTACATCCAATTGCTTAATTACCTTTGTTATATGCTCTACCAGCGTTGTTGCATTCAAATCTTTTTGCATCAATATCAGTCCGGCACCGGCATCGGCTAAATACCGGGCATTGGCTGTTTGATGATCGTCAATCGCATTGGGTAACGGTATAAATATGGCCGGAACGCCTGCTGCCGCCACTTCGCTGACGGTCATCGCGCCGGATCGGCAGATCACCAGATCTGCCCATTGATAAGCCGCCACCATATCTTCAATGAAGGCTTTAGCTTCCGCGTTCACGCCTAAAGCTTTATATCGGCTGCCGACCTGCTCCTGCATGGCGGTGCCGGTTTGGTGCCTTATTTGTACCTCAAGCCCCTGTGCGGCTTCGAAAGATAAGCTTGCAAGTGCGTCCGGCACAACTTCATTCAATACCTGGGCACCTTGGCTACCGCCAACAACTAATATGTTAATGCCCTGATGTGCCGCTCTGCGTTCAGCGCATCCGCCGAACTGTTTTCTTAACGGATTTCCGGTAAATTTGGCATTCAGCTTTTTGTTGAAACTGTCCGGAAACGCCTCCAATACTTGATTGGCCATGCGTGCCAGCAACCGGTTAGTTGTACCGGGCACCCGATTTTGCTCATGAATGATCAACGGTATGCCTAATAACTTTGCCATCAGCCCGCCCGGCCCCGCGACAAACCCACCCATCCCCAGCACCACGTCAGGCTTGCGCCGGCGCAATATTTTCAACGCCTGTAAACACGCCTTTATCAATAACAACACGGCTGTTATTTTCGATAGCGCGCCTTTACCGCGAACACCCGCAACCGACAACCAGTCGATCTCTATTCCTTGCTCAGGAATCACCCGGCCTTCCAATCCCTTCTGCGTACCCAACCAACTGACCTGCCAGCCTTTTTCCATCAACATTTGGGCTACGGCCAGTGCCGGAAACACATGCCCGCCGGTTCCTCCAGCCATGATAACAATGCGCTTACTCATGCCGGTTTCTCTTTGGCGTACCGGCATTTATTTCTACAAGTTCACTTTGCACCCGGAATAATAATGCAATCGCACAGCACATGATCATCATGCTGCCGCCGCCATAGCTCATCAACGGCAAGGTCAAGCCTTTGGTCGGCAGGATTCCCATATTTACGCCCATATTAACGAACGACTGAAAACCGAACCAAATCCCCAATCCATAAGCAATAAATGCGGAAAACCGTTGCCCGGCCTGTTCCGCTGCCTTGGCTATTGCAAAAGTACGCCATACCAATAATGAAAATAAGCCAATCACAATGACCACGCCAACCAAGCCCAATTCTTCCGCGATCACTGAAAACAAGAAATCCGTGTGCGCTTCGGGCAAATAAAATAATTTCTGCACACCGCTACCCAAGCCGACGCCTAACCATTCCCCGCGTCCGAACGAAATAAGCGCCTGCACTAATTGAAATCCTGTTTTCAAAGGATCGGCCCAAGGATCCATAAAACTGGTAACCCGCACCAGACGGTAAGGTGAAAAATAAACCAGCAACATTGCCAGCACGCCGATTATCATCAGCAACACAATAAACTGCGATAATCTCGCTCCAGCCAAGAACATGATGCCCATGGCTATCATGATAATAACGACGGCCGAACCGAAATCCGGCTCCAACAACAACAAAAAGCCGGCCACCGAAAACAGTCCCAACGGTTTGACCAAGCCGAATGCCGCATTCTGTACCGATTCCCGATAGCGCGTGACATACCCGGCCATATAAATGACGGAGAAGAACTTGACTACTTCCGATACTTGTATTCTTAGGCCGCCTAGCGACAACCAACGCACACTGCCGTTAACTTTTACGCCGAGGCCGGGGATCAGCACGATGATCAATAACAGCAGTCCTGCTATAAACAGTTGCGGGCCATTCTCTTCCCAAACCCGCATCGGAACTGCCGCTACGCCTCCGCCAAGAACCAGCCCCAACCCTATATGCACTAATTGCCGGATAGGATAATACAAACCATTGCCGGTCATTTTGATGCCCAGATGCAATGATGCAGACGCCACCATGACATAACCGATCAGCAACAAACTGATAGTCACGGTTAGCAACATCGGGTCAAAATGAAATCGGCCGGCCCGTGCTCGTAATGACTTCATAGCTGCCCGCTCACACGACCGCCACGGATGAAGAAAAACTGCCGGAACGATCAACCAACGCCAACACCGCTTTAGTAAACTTTTCGCCCCGATCCTGGTAATTTTTATATTGATCAAGACTGGCGCAAGCCGGAGACAGCAATACGCTCTCGCCGGCATCGGCAAGACCTGCTGCAATCTGTACTGCTTGCGCCATGTTGTCTGCCGAATAAACAGGGACGCAGCCATTCAAGGCCTGCTTTATCAGGCCCGCATCCTTGCCCATCACGACTACGCTTTTTGCTTTTTCTTTGATGGCAGGCGTCAATTCGTTCATATCGGCGCCTTTCGCATCGCCGCCGGCGATAAGAATCACCTTGCGCGCATACCCCTGCAAAGCTGCAACGCAGGCGCCGATATTGGTCGCTTTTGAATCATTAACCCAGGTCACGCCGCGTATTTCGGCAACTCGCTGCATCCTGTGGCTCAGCCCTTTAAATTTGCGCAACGCATTGCACATGACTTGTTCATCCAGTCCGACAGCGACACCCAAAGCCAATGCGGCCAGGGCATTGGCCGCGTTATGTCTGCCTTCAAGCGGCAACTCGGCCAACGGCATCAGGCATGATTCGTCATGCATCAAGTATTCTGAGCCATCCTTATCAGCAAGGTGGAAATCGGCTTTCTTATTGATCGAGAAGGTCAATGCCTTCCTGCTGTTGTCTTGCATGGCGCAGACTACAGGATCGTCAATATTGATGATCATGACGCCGTCTCCGTCAAAAACTCTTTGTTTTTCGCGTGCGTATTCGGCCATATCCACATGCCTATCCAGATGGTCGGCGCTGACATTGAGCACCGTCGCTGCCGCTGCGTTCAAGACTGACGTTCGTTCCAGCTGAAAACTTGATAGTTCCAATACGTAAAGCTGCGCATTCAATTTCAATAAATCCAGGGCCGGCGTACCCAGATTTCCGCCGACACCGACTCGTATGCCCGCCGCCTTTGCCATCTCGCCCAGCATGGTAGTTACCGTGCTTTTGCCGTTGGAACCGCTGATCGCAACAATAGGCGCATCGACGGAACAGGCAAACAGGTCAATATCGCTGACTATTTTCGAGCCGTTGGCAATGGCCTTAATAATCGCCTGTTCGTTTAGCGATACGCCGGGACTGACAATTAAATGCGTCGCCACTTTAAACGCGGCCTCATCAAACCCGCCGGTAAACACCGGCGTATCCGGCATTTGTTCAAAAAGCTCGTCCATCATCGGCGGCTTGTGGCGGCTGTCGGTAATCGCGAAGTTAAAGTTTAAGCTTTGGAGATAATGCGCAACCGAAATTCCTGTGTCGCCAAGACCTACGACCAAAACCTTGGCCGTTTGCGGGTCCAAGGCAAAATTCTTTTTCAACAATGTTGTAATCGCTGAACTGTCCATTTTTTTATCTCAGTTTCAAGGTAGCCAAACCAATCAACACCAAAATGACGGTAATAATCCAGAACCGCACAATAACGCGAGGTTCCGGCCATCCCTTTAATTCAAAATGATGATGTATCGGCGCCATACGAAAAACACGTCTTCCGGTCATTTTGAACGAGGCGACCTGAATAATCACCGATACCGTCTCCATGACGAATACGCCCCCCATAATCATCAGCACGATTTCCTGTCTGACCAATACCGCCAATACGCCTAGCGCCCCGCCCAAAGCCAGTGCGCCGACATCGCCCATGAACACCATGGCCGGATAGGCGTTAAACCACAAAAAACCCAATCCGGCACCGACCAAGGCAGCGCAAAATACGATCAACTCCCCGGCATTGGGTAAATAGGGAATTGCCAGATATTGGGAAAAAGTCACATGGCCCGATAAATAAGCAAAGATTCCCAGGCCGGTCGCAACCATCACGGTCGGCATAATCGCCAGCCCGTCCAGACCATCGGTCAGGTTGACAGCATTGCTGGTTCCGACAATCACGAAATAGGTCAGGACGATATACAGCCACCCCATGTCCAGCATGACGTCTTTAAAGAACGGGACGATCAATTGCGTTTCCGCCGGCAATATTGCAGTCTTGTACAAAAAAACAGCCGCCATCAAGCCTATGACGGATTGCCAGGAATATTTGGCTTTAGCCGACAATCCGTCACTGTTGCCTTTGACGACTTTTCTATAATCATCAACAAAACCGATGACGCCGTAACCCATCGTTACCAATAAAATGACCCATATATAGCGATTGCCCAGATCGGCCCACAACAGCGTACTGAAGGCAATGGCAACCAGTATCAAAGTCCCGCCCATCGTAGGCGTGCCTTTCTTCTCATAATGGGATTGAGGCCCCAGCTCACGGATGCTTTGCCCAATCTTGTTGCGGCTTAATTTTCTTATCATTACCGGCCCGATAATAAAAGAAATGACCAGCGAGGTTAAGGCGCCAAGAATGGCGCGAAATGTCAGGTAATGGAATACCCTGAAACCGCCGTCAAAGGTCATTAAATAATCTGCAAAATAAAGTAACATTCTTTATATCCTGAAGTTTTCAACCAGTGCAGCCGCTACAGTCTCCATGCGCTGAGCTCTTGACCCTTTAATCAAAATCGCTTCATCACCTTTGAGTTCTTGCTTTAACACTTCAATTAAATCATTGTGGGTATCAAAAAAAGTGGCTCCTTTGCCAAAAGCCTCTACGGTATTTCGAGCATCAGAACCTACAGCCATAAGACGCACGACACCACTTGATTTGATTAGTTCACCCATTTGTTCATGTATTTTTGGACTCTCAGGGCCCAACTCGCCAAAAGCCCCCAAAACCAGCCAATGTTTGCCTGCACAGTTAGCCAGCACATCCAATCCTGCTTTCAGTGAGGCGGAATTGGCGTTATACGTATCATCAATAACAATATTGCCCAGACGACTTACCAGCGGTTGCAATCGTCCAGTAACCGGCTTTACGCTTTCCAAGCCCTGTTTAATCTGTTGCAGATCGATGTTCAGCGCCAAGCATGCCGCTGTTGCCGCCAATGCGTTGACGACATTATGCCGGCCCGCCAGCTTTAGTTTTACCGTCAACTCGCCTTCGGCAGTTATCAGTTCAAAGGTAGTGGCAAATGCATAATCTATAATTTCTGTTTTAACGGAGTGCGCGGTCACGTTAGCGCGCCCGTCCAGCCCAAACGAGATGATCTTTCTTGTCCCGGCTACCGATTTCCAATAATCGAAATAGGCATCGTCGCGATTAAGGACAGCCACACTGTCCTGCTTAAGCGTCCGGATTATTTCCCCTTTCGCTTTGGCGACACCGTCAACACTGCCGAAACCTTCTATATGGGCGGCCCCCACATTGGTAATGATCGCAACATCGGCCTGTGCATATCGGCTGGTATATTCAATTTCACCCGGATGGTTTGCGCCCATCTCGATGACTGCATAGCGATGTTGTTCGTTCAAACGCAACAAGGTTAAAGGCACACCGATGTCATTATTCAGATTGCCCTGCGTAAACAGCGTATTGCCATTAATGCTTAATATCGCCGCCACCATTTCCTTGACGGTGGTTTTGCCGTTACTGCCGGTCACACCAACGACTGAAACCGATGCTTTTTTCCGCCAGGCGCCAGCCAATTCAGCCAAAGCCAAACGGGTGTCACCAACGATGATATGCGGCACTGCTGGATTAGCACCTTGATGTACGATTGCCGCCACGGCTCCGGCTTGCTCTGCCTCGGCTACAAATTCATTGCCATCGAAGTTATGGCCTTTAATCGCCACATAAATCTGTCCCGACTTTATCGCCCTAGTATCTATACTGACCGACGAAATAGCGGCATCGGCTCCGACCAGCTCGCCATTTACGCAGGCTGCAATGTCGCTCAGTATCATATTCATGCATGCCGCCTGCTTAATGCATCGATCACAACTTGGCTATCGCTAAAAGGCACGCATACGCCGTTGCTTTCCTGATATTGCTCATGGCCTTTGCCCGCAATTACGATGCAGTCATTTTTAGCCGCACTTGCCACCACTTTTTGTATCGCCTGTTCTCTGTTTTGAATAACTTCAACCTTAGCCGGCCGCGACGGTTCCCTACCGTCTGCGACGCTTCTGACCTCCATGGACGGAGGAAATGCCTGACTGCAACCGGCCAAAATATCGTTAACTATATCCAGTCCGTTTTCGTAACGCGGGTTGTCATCGGTAATCACCACATGATCCGCCCATTGTTGTGCAATTCCCCCCATTTGCGGGCGTTTGCCTGCATCCCTGTTGCCGCCACAGCCGAAAACCACCCATAAAGCCTGTTTGCAATGCTTGCGCAAGCTGGATAAAACTTTGTCCAAGGCGTCGGGGGTATGAGCATAATCCACGAAAATCAACGGATCAGTCTCGGCGCCGAACCGTTCCATGCGGCCGGCAACCGGCTTTATACCGGTCAGTTTTTCAGCCGCATCATGCAACGAAACACCCATTGCTAACATTACGGTCAAAACGGCCAGAACATTCTCTACATTAAAGTCGCCGAACAGAGGCACGCTCACTCGTTGAAGTTGATCCAGATAACGCACATCAAATTCAATGCCATCCGTTTTATGCAATATATTTTCCGCATTAACACATCGGCCTGAATTCGTTGTTTTTCCCTTAACGCTAAATTGCCATAGCTGTACCGGCTCGGGTACTGCTGCAATAATCCGCTCGCTATATCCGTCGTCCAAGTTCACTACGGCAAAAGCCAAGCCCGGCTTATTTAACAGCTCCAGTTTGGCCTGCACATAAGCGTCCATGGTGCCGTGATAATCCAGATGATCGCGGCTGATATTGGTAAATACCGCGCCTTTAAATATCACACCGTTAACTCGACCTTGCTCCAGGCCATGCGAGGAAACTTCCATCGCTACGGTATATTTTTTATTTTTTAATAATTCAGCCAGTATTTTCTGAATTGCCAAGGCATCGGGCGTAGTATTCAGCGTCTTGTTGAGCTTGCCCCATTCTCCCCAACCGAGCGTCCCTATAACGCCGCAATCATCCAACATTTGGCTCAAAAACTGACTGCACGACGTTTTACCATTGGTGCCGGTAATGCCAATGACCGTCATAAGCCGGGATGGATCGCCGTAAAAACGCGCGGCCAGTTCGCCCAACTTTAAGCTCAGATTTTCTACTGGAATCATCGATACAGGCGCATAGGCAGTGCTCGTCAAAGCATCCGCCAACTGCTGGCCATTCCCGGCCGGGTCAAAAATTACCGCGCAGGCTCCGTTCTTGATGGCCTGTTCACCATATGCCAAGCCATGCTGTTTAGCGCCGGCCAACGCAATAAATGCATCACCGCAAACTATCGTCCGACTATCCAAAGTCAAACCTAAAACGGGCATATCGCTCTGATCCGGAATCAAAGCCAAGCCATTTAATAAATCTGTCAGCCGCAATACATCGTTTCTCTGCTCCGGCATCCCTGTAGCCATATTACGAACCTTGCCGTGTCAACAAGATAGGCATGTTATCGTGCTGATCAGGAGCAACTTCCAACACTCTCAAAGCGCCTGCCATCACCTTGGAAAATACCGGCGCCGAAACTATCCCGCCGTAATATTGTCCGGCAGAAGGTTCATCAACCATGACTACGATAATCAATCGCGGATTCTTGGCCGGCGCCATACCTGCAAAAACAGAAAAATAACTTTTCTCTATATATCCGCCCGCACCGGCTTTTTTTACCGTTCCGGTTTTACCGGCTGCGCTGTAACCATCGACTCTGCCTTCGTAAGCCGTGCCGTCTTTCATCAACACAGTTTCCAACATGGCCCTGACTCTCTTGGCTGTCTTAGCTGAAAATACCCGTTGCTGATCGACATCTTCATCCCGTCTTAACAAGCTAACCGAGTGCAAAATACCGTCATCCGCCAGCGCCGTATAAGCTCTTGCCAATTGCAGCGCCGAAGTGCTTACGCCATAGCCGAATGATAAAGTCGCCCTGTCGAATTCGTGCCAGCTTTGATAATCAAGCAAACTTCCGCTGGCTTCTCCGGGAAAACCGGAGCCGGCAGCGACACCAAAACCCAGCTTATTGTAAATTCCCCAAAAATATTCCGGCGGCATCTTCAATGCCATCTGGCTTACCGCCACATTGCTGGATTTTTTCAGCACGCCTGTCAAGTCCAGGGTTCCGTAGTTATGCACATCCTTAACCACATGACTCCCTACTTGATAAAATCCATGGGTTTCAAAAACTTCATCCAGCTTGACATATTTCCCGTCCAGGGCGGCCGCGACAACAAATGGCTTAACCGTCGATCCGGGCTCGAATACATCGGTTAACGACCTATTCCTGTACAGGCTTTCTTTTAAACTCTTTCTGCTATTCGGATTAAAGGACGGCTGATTGACTGCCGCCAGAATTTCTCCGCTTTTTGCATCCAAAACCACCAGGGCAGCTGACTTTGCCTTATTAAGATTAACGGCCAACTGCAATTCCCGGTAGGCCAAATACTGGATACGCTGATCGATACTTAAATCCAGATTCTTGCCTGCAACCGGCTCTTTTATATTTTCTACATCTTCAATAATTCGGCGTTGCCCATCCCTGATAACTCGCTTGCTACCTGGAGTCCCTTTTAATGATTTTTCATATCCCGATTCAAGCCCTGCCTGACCAACATCGTCAATATCGGTAAAACCGACCAGGTGCGACGAAACCTCGCCTGCCGGATAAAAACGCTTGAATTCCCGCTCGAAATAAACTCCCGCAAGCTTTAATGCCTTTATTTGATCGCCAACTATCGGACTGACTTGGCGAGCAATATAGGCAAACTGCCTATGTGCATCCGCGTTAACCAGTTCATTGATTTTTCCCTTCGGCAAATTCAGCAACTTTTCCATTTGCTTGATTTCATCTTCTTTTGCAGGATCAACCTCTTGCGGATTCATCCAGATCGACTCTACCGGCGTACTGATTGCCAGCGGCGCGCCATTCCGGTCTTTTATCATGCCTCTATATGCCGAAACCGACACATCGCTGACATGACGCATATCGCCTTGCTCTTTAAGAAACTGTTTATTCAGCACCTGCAAATCCACAGCCCGCCCCACCAGCGCTGCCATGCAAGCCATTATAAAAATGACGACTATTTTTCTTCGCTTCCCATGGATGGCGTAAGTGTCACCATCGGTAGAGAACCGGTGCGACCGCCCTGAGAAACTGCCGACCGACTTATTTATCTTATTTCTGACGTGAAAATGCATCATTTACGGTTTTATATAAACGATTTTTTCCCGTAGCGGCATCATCAGCTTCAATTGTTCCCGCGCCACTTGCTCTACCCGATTCTGTTCCGCCAAGGTGGTCAGCTCCAATTGCAACTGCCCCCATTCCACTTCGTACTGATCCAGCGCCCTTTCCTGCTTTTGGATCTCAATAAAAATTAATCTCGATTGGTACTTGCTGTAAATTACGGCCAAAGCAGATATCAACAACACCAATATCAGTCCGCCTACCGCTAAATAACGACTTGTTGCCACTTAAACTCTCTCAGCCACCCGCATGACTGCGCTACGCGCCCTTGGATTTTGGGCAATTTCCTGCTGCCCCGCCTTCAGGGCTTTGCCTGTCTTTTTCAGGACGCCCTTGGTTATATCGATTTCTTTAATGGGTAATTTGCCGGGGTTATATTTGGCCCCGGATTCAGACCTGATAAAACGTTTGACGATCCGGTCTTCCAATGAATGGAAAGAAATAACCACCAAGCGTCCGCTTGGCTTCAAAATCCGGGCAGACTGTTGTAAAACAGCCTTTAACTCATCCAATTCACTATTGATTTCAATACGAATTGCCTGAAAACTGCGGGTTGCCGGATGCTTGTGTTTCTCTTTGACCGGCACTACATCTTCAATTAACTTTGCCAACTCTCTGGTTGTTGTAAGTGGTGATATAACTCTTCTTTCAACAATCGCATGAGCTATGCGCCGTGCAAACCGCTCCTCACCATATTCAAATAAAACCTTAACCAACTCTTTTTCATCAACGTCGGCCAACCATTGTGCCGCGGTAACTCCTGAATTGCCGTCCATCCGCATATCCAATGGTCCGTCGCGCAAAAAGCTAAAGCCTCTTTCCGGATTATCCAACTGAGGCGATGACACACCTAAATCCATCAAGATACCGTCGATGTTCCCGGCCAAATCTTCACTTGCCACTATATTTTCCAGTTCGGAAAAATGTGTATGCCTCAGCTTAAACCGCTTATCTTCAAGCATAGACTGGGCATAATCCGAGTTAATCGCGTCCAAGTCCCGATCAAAAGCCAATAATTGTCCAGATGGACCCAATAGATTTAGAATTCCCTGACTATGTCCACCTCGGCCGAAAGTACAGTCCAGATAAACGCCGTCTTTTTTTATAGCCAATTGCTGCAATGCTTCTGCAAACATAACGGGCAAATGTTCCACTAACATATCTCCCGTATTAAAAGGATAAAGAACCTAACTCTTCCAACCCTTCATTGTCGTCACCGTCCAGCCATTCACTTTCCTTTGCGCTCCAGGCTTCTTCGTTCCAGAGTTCAAACTTATTAAGCTGGCCAACCAAGACAATCTTCTTGTCTACATTTGCAAATGTCCTCAACTTTTCCGGCAGTAGTAAACGCCCTTGACTATCCATTTCACATTCCGATGCATTACCGATAACAAAGCGTCTTAATTTACCGGCCATTTTATTTAACGTAGGTAATTTACTGATCGTTTGTTCGAGCTTTTCCCACTCAGGCAGCGGATAGAGCCATAAACAACCATTCTCTCCGACACATCGTTCATTTATAGCAACCGTTACAACCATCTGGCATTCGCAACACTCCTGCAATTCCTCCCGATAACGGGTAGGAATGGCAAGACGCCCTTTGCCGTCCAGATTGATTGAACTAATGCCTCGAAACAAGATTTACCCCGAATATCCTCAAAAAACCATTTTTTTCCATTTTTCCCCACTTATGTCCACTATAGATTTCAAACACACCCTAGTCAAGGATGATTTCATATTGGATTCTTTCTTTTTTGCCAATGACTTACATCAGCATCGGAATGGGATATAACCGCACAATAAGCAGCAGAATAATTCCCATTTCTTATCATAAAGTTAATTGGCTTTAGTGAGAAAACACTTTAAGTACAAAGTCAGCCGGAATTTCCAGCCTTCTTGCCAAAAATGAGAGTTAAGTCAAGGAATACCGTCGCAATATTTACCCGACAGTTTTTATGCTTTTAGAGATATGGCGTCAATCGCGCGAATGCAGGAGATAGAGCAAAGCAACAGCAGCTTAGCGATACGGGAAAAACACTCGAAAAAGGAAGAAAGAGTCAGCCTATAAGCCGGGTTCTGTCGAGAACAGTCATTCATCTAGGCTGCAAGTCGCCCTGCAGCTCAAGCAATCTACCCAGGAACCGCGCGGGCCACGCGTCTGTCCCTCTATTTGATCTTGCTCCGGGTGGGGTTTACCATGCCACTCCTGTTACCAGTTGCGCGGTGCGCTCTTACCGCACCTTTTCACCCTTACCGGTTATAAAAACAGGCGGTATATTTTCTGCGGCACTTTCCGTAGGCTCACGCCTCCCAGGCGTTACCTGGCACCCTGCCCAATGGAGCCCGGACTTTCCTCCATTTTATCTTGCGATAAAACAGCGACTGCTCAGCCGACTCTTTCAATGCTCAGTGTACCACACATCCGCATCAATGCGATATGCACTGACTACAAATACAAGCAAAAAACAGACCAGAAAATATACAACACAATCCTTTAGCAGCAATACTAAGCATCCTTTGCTTTCTCCATATCTAACGCGGCCTGATACAACAACTTCTTTCTGACTCCGGTAATTTCCACAGCCAACGCAACTGCGGTCTTAATAGAACATTCACCCAGTAACACGCGCAATATTTTTTCCTGTTCAGGCGTAATAACTTGCTCTTTTTTATCGATGCTGGCGCCGTCGACAATAACCACAAACTCACCTTTTCTCATGTTGGCATCTTGCTCGACCAACTTAAGCGCCTCAGCCAGACTGGTTTTCACGATGGTTTCATGCACCTTGGTCAGCTCCCTGGCAATGACGATTTGCCGATCCGGCGGCAATACCTCCGCCATATCCTGCAACGAGGCCAGGATTCGATGACTGGATTCGTAAAACACCCATGTTGTCGGACACATTAAGCGTTCGCTAAAAAATGCTTTTCGCGCTGACGACGTTCTCGGCGAAAAGCCTTCAAACGAAAACTGCGTGACCGGCAAGCCCGAGGCCGACAATGCCGCAATCAACGCACAAGCGCCCGGCACCGGCACAACATCGACGCCCGCCTCCTTGACCATTTTCACCAGCGGCATACCGGGATCACTTAACAGCGGCGTTCCCGCATCGGAAACCAGCGCAATAGACAAGCCCTCGCGTAGTTTTTCCAGCAAACCCGCCGAGGCTTTGTCTTCATTATGTTGGTGCAACGAAATCAGTTTATTGCTGATACCGTAATGCTGTAGCAACATTTTCACATGCCGGGTATCTTCCGCAGCAATCAAATCGACCTGTTTTAATATTTCAATCGCCCTGAAACTAATATCTGCTAAATTACCTATCGGCGTAGCAACAACGTATAATTTGCCGCATTCATTTGACATTCGATACACTCACTTGAAAACCTCTAAAAAAGATGCAACCAAAATATAAGCCGCCATTATTATGCGCCCTGCTTCCCGGCCTATTGTTTTTTTCCGGTTGCGCGCCTACGCCTGCAAACGGCAATTTACCTGAGCAAGAAGCACTGGTAACGCACCCTTTGCAAAGAAACGACCAGCCGGAACAAATGGTCGAATTATACCAGCATCCAGCAAGCCCATCTTTTTCAGAACAAAATCAGCAACGCCTCCAGTCCATCGAATCCTTAATCCAGGCCGGTGACGGTAATAATGCAAAACATGCTGCCGATGCGATTAATCCTGCCGACCTGTCGATGGAGCAACGCGCTTGGTTGAGCCTGCTTTACACCCAGATCCTGCTTAGCTTCGGCGAAGCTGAACAAGCCATTGAAAGCCTCACGCAAATTCAACCGCAACAGCTCAGCCGGGACAACCAAATCAAATACTTTCAATCGCTGGCCTTTGCCTACTCATTAACAGGAAACCTGCTTAACAGTGCAAAATCCAGAATTGAACTGCACCGGCTAATAACGTCTCCCGATGAGCTAAAAAAAAACCAGGCCGCCATTCTGGAAGCACTTCGCCCGCTACCCGACTCCGACTTACAGAGCAAGCAAACAGACACCTTAGCCGGCTGGTTGTCTTTAGCCAACATTCTAAAATATATAAACCGGCCTGACTTTAACGCCCAAATAAGCCAATGGAGGGCAACTTTTCCAACCCATCCCGCCGACTTAAGTTTTCTGAATAGCCCTCAGGATACACCGGACAATATTCCCGTGCAGCCCAAAACCGTCGCGTTGTTATTACCCGGTTCAGGAACTTTCGCCCAAGCAGGCAAAGCCATCCGCGCAGGTTTCATGGCGGCCTACAACCATGCCGACAGCACGTCCAAACCCGCGCTTCACTTTTACGACACCGAACAATCAACGCCGCAAGCCCTATATAATCAAGCTGTCGCAGAAGGTGCTCAATTGATCATCGGCCCGCTGGATAAAGAACATATTCAAAGCTTGGCGGATTCCATTACCTTCAACATACCGGTATTGGCCTTGAATCATATTCCGGGCCTGCAAAGAAACCGGCTCTACCAGTTCAGCCTGAGCCCATTGGATGATGCCGAGCAAATCACCGATAAAGCAAGAGAGGACGGTCATCAAAACGCGCTGCTGCTGATTCCCGATAACGCGCCGGGTAAACGCACCGCCAGTTATTTAACCGAGGACTGGCAAAATCAGGACGGCACTATCCTGGAAACACAAACATACAATCCCAAAGAAACCGACTTTTCAGCCCCCATTCAAAAACTGCTTAACCTGGATGAAAGCGAGCAACGTTACAATAAAATCCTTACCCTGATACCCGAGGCAAAATATACCCCCCGAAGACGGCAGGATGCAGATGTTATCTTGTTAAGCGCCTACAGTGCAGAAGCGCGCTCCATCAATCCGCAACTACAGTTTTATCAAGCCGGAGACCTTCCGGTTTATGCGATGCCTAACGTTTACAGCGGGCAAAGCAACGCATCACTGGATGCCGACCTTAACAAAATAATTTTTTGCGACACCCCTTGGTTATTCAACAAAGCCTACCCTGGGGAACTTGGCATGGATGCGTTAAAAGAAACCTGGAAACAATTTCCAAGCTCTTATTTACGCCTGATAGCGATGGGAATCGATGCCTACAATCTGAGCACACACTTGGACAATCTGGAAACCAGTCCCTATTCCGGCGCCACCGGAAACCTGTCGCTGACCGTCGACCAGCGCATCCGGCGCAAACTGACCTGCACCAAATTCACAGACGGACAACCGGAAATAAGCGGCGCTAGCACTGAAAATACCGGTGTAATACCTGAGCCAAAAACCCCGGCTAACCATGCTGTTTACTAAACTCAAGGCGAAAGCCGCACATTTAATTCGCGGCGAGAGTGCCGAAGAACAAGCTCACAACTTCCTGATCGGCAAAGGACTCAAACCGGTATGCCGGAATTTCCGCTGCAAACAGGGTGAACTTGATTTAATAATGACCGACCGGCAAACGCTGGTCATTATCGAGGTCCGCTTCCGCAAAACCGACAAATACGGCAGCGCCGTTGAGAGCATCACTCGCGCCAAACAATCCCGTATCATAGCGGCAACGCATGTTTACCTTTCGTCCCAAAAAACAGACCGGCCGATCCGCTTTGATGTGATCGCCCTATCCGGCGACGGCCGCATGGACTGGATACAAAATGCATTTTAAATCATGACCGACGGCGTTCGATCAACACATCGCCGTTTTTATCGCGCTTAATTTCAACCGGCAAAACCGCTTCCAACGTAGCCAGAAAACGCTCAAGATCGTTGTTATCGAAAACCCCTCCCAGCGTCAAACCGTTCAGCGACGAATCGACAAGCCTGACATGCACAGGATGATAGCGCTCCAGTTCCTTAACCACTTCCGACAGTTGCGTATTGCGAAAAATCAACTTGTGACTCCGCCAAACGGCAAAAGTTCCGACATCGGCGGCCACAGGTTCGGAAAGGACGGTGGCAGCATTATAAGTCATCACCTGCCCGGCTTCGGTTTGGCGCTGCTCGCCTGTCGCCGGCAAACTAAGATCAATCGCGCCTTCCAATACCGAAATCCGGTTTGCCGAAGAGCCGATTGCGACATCGAAACGGGTGCCGATGTCGCGAAGCCGTCCGCCTCCGGCCAATACTTCAAAAGGACGCAACTTGCCGGGAGCCACGCTGAACAAGGCCTCGCCGCGCACCAGTTCCAGCGACCGGCCCAGCCAAGTGTAATGCACGGCAAGTTCGGTATCCGAGTTAAGTTCCAACTGCGAACCGTCAGCCAATGTTATTTGCCGCAATTCGCCTTTTGCCGTCTGAAACACGCTTTCGTCAACCAGCGGCCAGCCTTCCTTGATGCAGAGTCCGACAGCAAACAACAAACTGGCGGCGCAGGCCAATAGCCAAGGCCGATGCAAGCGGCCTGTTTTTTCACGTGCGGCGGATAATTCGGATTGTGGACAAGGCAAATCTCCCCAAGCGTGCTCGATTTGCTGAAAGATATGGAGGTGCAAAGGATCGGCGGCAAGCCATTGCTCAAATTTCTGCCGTTCGGCAGCAGAGAAAGATCCGGACTGCTTGCGCACCAACCAGTCAATAGCCTGTTGACGGATGGTGCCGGAATGCGGTTGTTCTATCATACGTTATTGTTATTATTAGATAAGCCAACATTTTGGAGATAACTATTTAAAAACCATCATAACGCGGCTCCCGACGCTTTATTGTGTAGTATTTTGTCAGGTTCTTGGTATCCGGCACAAGCGCTAAAACTCAAGACAACTCAAACAATGATCGAAAGCTTTAGCGATGTAACGCTGCACTGTTTTGTCGGAAATCCCCATGAATTGGGCGATTTCCATATGCGATAAGCCGTCGAAACGATTCAGCAAAAATGCCTGGCGATGATCCGCAGGAAGTTGCGCCAGCGCATCGCGAAACTTCTTCAATCGCTCCGTCCCATGCAAGCTATCTTCCGGCCCCAGAATACTGGTAATTGTCCTGTCTTCAATATCTTCATAATTATCATGCTGGCGGTGGCTTTGTTTACGCACATGATCGACAACCAGATTGGTCGCGATCCTGAATAAAAAAGCACGCGGCTTGATAATCGTCGACGCCAGCGGATAGGTCAGCGCGCGTAAATAAACTTCCTGAACCAGATCGTCGGCATCCGGTTCGCCAACTTTTCGGCAAAAAAACATTAGCAAATCGGATGAATAATGTTGAAACCAACCCTGCAAAATGTTGCTGGATATTTTTTCGGTCATAATCGCGCGCCCTTTTGTCAGCATATTATTAAAGCTAGACAAAGCAGGATACGGGCCAACATTAGAATTATTAATGTTCAATAACTTAGCGTTTTTTACTGAGCATTTAACTGCGTGAAAAAACACAAAATAGGTGATATGACCTATTTTTCGATAGTGCTAAGCCCAATGTAACTGCGCTCAGCAGCTAAAAATGGAACGCAGATGACGCAGATAACTATGATTAACGCAGATAAAATCCTATTTAATCATAATCATCCGCGTCGCCTAGAGGCGCCTACTTTTGGCATCAGCGTTCCATTGTATTTAATAAAGTAACATCTAATCGGCATTACATGTTTAGCACTTCCATTTTTCAACTACCCGAATAAGCCGCTTACCAAAGAAAATTACGAAACCGCCGCCTGAACGACCAGTCGGCAACGGCAAAAAGCAGCAACAGCGCACATCCTCCGCCGATGGCGATATTGACCGGATCAATCCCGGACGGCTGGCTGCCGTAAACAATGCGCAAAGCTTCGCTAAGATAAGTCGTCGGCAGCAGCAAAGCCACGATATTCCAAGGCTCGGGCAGCATCGCGTAACTAAAGAAAGTGCAGCCCAGAAACATCATCGGCATCAGTAAAAAAGCGATAAAGTCCTGAGCCTTGGCCGGCGTCTGCGGCAAGGTGTAACCGATGCAGCCGAGCAGCGAAAAAACCGTCGCGCCGTAAACCAAGCAAGCGAAATCGGCAAGCAACGATACCGGCATATAGCCCAATAAACCGTAAATCAACAGATTGCCAAGTAAACCGGCCACGGTTGCGATTAATGCGGTACCGATGATCCACGCCAGCATCAGGCTCCTGAGCGTCAACGGCGCCAGCAGCCAACTTTCCATGGTGCGAAAGTAATAACCCCTGGTGACTATTCCGCCAATATTGCTCAGCGCGGTGCTCATCACCAACATCGACACGATACCGGGAGCAACAATCAGCGAATAGCCGCTGTCCGGTAATGCCCGGCCCAGAATTTTGCCGAAAACCAGCAAATAAACCAGCGGTTGGAATAACATCCGAAACAACGCGGAACGCCAGTTATCCAAGGATTCACCCAATGCGCGGCCGACAAATGCCCAAAAACCGGTCATTATTCGGCCTCGCAGTCTGCCAATGCAGGCGGTTCGGCGGTCAGCGCATGGAAACGGTTTTCCAACGATTCCTCGCCGTCCAAGTTCAGCAATCGACCCTGATGGATCAATTCGACGCGATTGCACAAGTGCTCGGCTTCCTGGAAATGATGAGTCGACAGCAGCACCGTACCGCCGGCTTGCGAAAAAGCCCGAATCCTGTCCCAAACCACGGCGCGGACCGACGGATCGAGCGCGTTGGTCGGCTCGTCAAGAATCAATAACCTAGGCTCGGTGATAAAAGCCCGCGCAATCATCACCTTGCGCTTGTTGCCGCCGGATAATTGATGAATCTTTTGCTGCGCAGCCGGTTCAAGCTGGAGCACCGCCAGCCATTCGTCGATGCGCCGCTTGGCTTGGTGGCGCGGAACGGAAAAGTAGCTGCAATGGCGTTCCAGGTTTTTGCGCACCGTCAGCGGCTGGTCGAGATTAATATCCTGGGAAACAACGCCCAGATGCCGCTTGATTTCATGGGTTTTGCTACGGCCATCCAGGCCCAGCATCATCAATCGTCCCTGGCTGGGCTGCAACAGTCCGCAGAGTATCTTCAGTAAAGTGGTTTTACCGGCGCCGTTCTGTCCCAACAACCCCAGCACTTCGCCGGCGGCCACTTGCAGATTGATGCCGTCAAGCGCGAGATGGCCGTTAGGGTAGCGCTTGGTTATACCGTCGGCATCAATATCCCAGCGCTTAGGCGAGGTGGCGGATATGTTCAAAAATTGACTCCTATTTCGCCGCGCACGATACGGCCCGGATCGCTTTGAAACAGGCTTTTTTCAAAACGGTTATCGAGCAGATTGTTGACCGCCAGGGTCAGGTTGACGCTGTGCTTGTCGAAGCCGATTTTTTTGGTGACCATAAAATCCAGCGTCGTATAAGCCTTGTTAAGCCAGGCATAGCCGCCGGCGTCGCGGCTCAGGTTGCGAAAATCCATGTATTGCTCCGATTCATGGTGCAGGTTGAGCCGGGTCGTCCAACCGGGCATGCCGGTGTAAGTCAATACCGCATTAATCCTGTGGTGCGGCTGAAACGCCAATTCATTGCCGATATAGGCGCTATTCAGGCTTTCGGTGATCTTGGTCGTGGTCCAGGTGTAATTAACCGCCATATTCAAGGCCTCCAATAGACTTTGGTTGAGATTAAATTCCAGGCCTTTCGATTCCGATGCGCCGATATTGACGGTTTGCTTGATGTTCGGCACGCCGGAAGTCACCAAGCTTTCCATCTTGTCGGTCCACCGCGTGTAAAACCAGGTCAATTCCGCCTTGCCGCCCTGCCAGTTGAACTCGCTACTGAAATCCAACGTGGTCGATTGCTCGGGCTTCAACGTCGGATTCGGCAGCACCACATAATTAGGCCGCGTCTGCCGGAAATACAGAGTCGCCGGATCGGGCGGCATGAAGCCGGTCGCGGCAGAACCGCGTAAGGTCAGCCAGGACAAGGTTTTCCAGGACAGCGCCAGCTTCGGATTGAACGCTTTCTTAAAGGCATCGGGTTCGCGGCTGTCGAGGCCCGCGTCGTAAATCGATATGCCGGAATAATCGTATTGATCGTAGCGGCCGCTGACATCGATGTGCCAATCCTGCCAAAAATCCAGCCCGTAACCGCCGAACAGGCCGATCCGGTTCACCGTGCTGTCCATCGTGAACAAGCGCTGGCCGTTGCTTGCCAGCCGTTGCTCGATAGCCGCCTGAGTGACCGCGTAAACCAGCCCAGCGTTGAAATTGCGGTAATCGCCCTGCACTTCCAGATTAATGCTGTTGTCGCTTTCGGGGCCTTGCATATACAGCGCCAAATCTTGCGTACCGCCGACGTCGCGAAACACGTCGGTGCGGTTATTTTCGTACATCAGCTTGCCGTTCAGTTTCAGCTCGCCGAAACGCATTTCCGAAAACAGCTTCGGCCGCACCGTGGTGTAATCATTGTAATTATTGGGACGGCCGTAGTTACGCGTCTGCTCCAGGTAGTTCAGTTCTGCGCCGACGGTCAGCCAATCGTTGCGATAGCTGGACTTGATGTCGCCGCCGCGCTTACTGAACCAGCTATCCTGAGTTTGCATCATCGACAACAACGGACTGTCGTTACGCTGAACCATCCATAAGTTACTGAGACTGTCTTCGAAACTGGCCCGAACATCGATACCCCCGCGGCCGCCGGAAGCGATCGCGCGGCTGTAATGACTGTCCAGGCTGTCGTAGCCTTGCACCAGGCCAAGCTCCCATTGCGGCTTGGCCTGTAGCGTGGTGATGATGATGGCGCCGCCCAACGCATCTGCGCCGTAGCGGTTGGAGGCGGCGCCGCGGATGATTTCGATGCTGGCGACATCCTGCGGTTTGATTTTTTCCAGCTCCGTTACCGCGCCGCCGCGAGAAAAACCGTCAACGTATAAAGCGATCTTGGGTACGCCGCGTAAACTCAAGGCCCCGGAACTGTCGCCAAGGCCGCCGCGTTTACGTAACAGCTCCATCAGGCTGGCCGGTTTCTCCCGCTCGATCTCTGCGGCGCTGATAATTTCCCGGTTGTTATCGGCTAAGGCCGTACTCAAGTGCAAAAAGCAACATAACAGACAACAAACCCGGAACATGCGCCTGTGCATCAATGCTTAGCCATCGTGTAATGCTTGTTCAGGTAATCGACGATCACATCGCGCTGTTCGGCCGGGATAGCCGCTTTGTTGAAAGTTATCATCCGTTCCACAGTCGGCCGCCAATCGCTACGCCGACTCGCCGCCTTATCCATCCGGTACCAGCTGTGGCAGGCAGTGTGGCAATTCTGTTCGAATGCTGCCGCGCCGGGTTCATCCGGGTAACCTTTGGGATGGCGTAACGGCGGAGCAGCCCCAGCCGGTACAGCAGTAACAGGGGACGCGTTAGCTGAGGCCATGGTTAATGCGTCCTTAGGCTTGATCACACAAGCGCTCAATCCGGCAGCGGCATTTTTCGACCAGTTGCTCGGCGTCGGCAGCGGAAAACTTTGGATCTTTCCGCTAGCCGGATCGAGCCGGAATAGCTCGTAATTGAACATCGTCGAAAACCAGACTTTGCCGTCGGCGGCAACGGTCAACGCCAACGGCGACTCTTCTTCGGCCGGGATAGGGAATTCAGTAATTTTACCGTCAGCCGCAATCCGGCCGATTTTATTGCCGTGCCATTCGGTAAACCACAGATTGCCCTTGGCATCGCTGGCCAAAACCGACGGATGAGCGCCGGGCGTCGGGATGGTATAGCGCTTGAATTCATTATTGTGCAGACGCCAGATAACATCGCCCTCGGCCAGCCACAAGTCGCCCTGCGCATCGACATGCAGACGGGTAATGATTCGGCCTATCTCGACCGGGAGCGCGATGCGCTCGAAACGCCGGTCGCGAAACGCATACAACGCCGCCTGCTTATCGTCGTCAGGCGTCAGCGATACCCAGCCTTGGCCGTTCTTGGCCATCGCCACGTTCGGCGCAATAGCCTTTTTCGCTTGCAGCAAAAAGACCTGCTTCGAAGCGTCCGGGCCGATTTTGACCAACTGCATGTCGCCTTCCTGGCCGCAGCACGGTCCGGCCAATACCCACAGATTGCCGTCGGCATCGATAGGCAAAGTAAAACGGCCGAAGCTGCGGCCGGGCAGCTCGACTTCGGCGAACAGGCGGTCTTTACGCGAAAAACGGATCACCTTGTCCGAATTGAACACCAGCGTCCAAATCAAGCCGCGTTTGTCGTCCAAGGCCAATCCGTTAAAGCCGAAATCGAATTTGTAGCTGAAGCCGTCTTTGTCAGTCCGGGCCTCGGGGTTCGGCAACGTTGAGCTGGCCTGGGTGGTCGGCAAATATTCCTCAAACCGGCCGCTGTTAGGCTCAAGCCGGCCCAGGCGGACATCCTCATAATGGGCAACCCAGATATTGCCGTCCTTGTCCTGGGCGATACTATCCGCGCCGTAGACCGGACCGCAGGCGGCGGCGAGACAATTTGGCGCGGCAACTGACAACAGCATGGCCGACAGCCAGTAAAGTATCTTTTTCATAGTTAGCCTCTTGCTTAATGGAAGTAGCCGGTCACATTTTCGACAAACCGGGTTTTTCTGGACGGATCGGTCATAATCTCGGCAAGCTCGCCCAGCATGTGGCCGTATACGGTTTTTTTCAGTTGGCAATAACGGGCGGGCGGCTTGAACACGTTGCCTTCGCGCAAATAAGAAATCACATAGCAACTGCCGCCGCACAGGTGTTGCAGCCAGCAGCCGCTACAATGCGGGTTCTTATCAACCGAAATTTCCTTGAACGAATGGCACAGCGAACTGTAATTTTTGTTCAGCGGCTCTTCGTCGTTGACGTTGCCGACACTGAAATCCTGGTAGCCGACGAAGCGGTGGCAAGGATACAACTCGCCGTCGGCGGCAACCGCCAATACCGTTTGCCCGGCGTTGCAGGGGCGCGGCCGGAATTGGCGGCCGAACAGCAGCTTACACAGCTCACTGGTGTATTCGTTGAATTGCGGATTATCGCTGTCCGCCAGCGAACGCAAACTTTCCGAGTTGATTTCGACGATCTCGTCGACCAGCGCTTGGTGTTCATGATCGGTCAAGCCCAGCGCATGCTCATCGTGAACATCGACGGTACTTAAGCCGACGCCACCTTTACCGGCCAGTTCGGAATTATGGCTATAGATTTCCTTCAAACGGCCGAAGCTGTTTTTGGTCATGATGGTGCGGATGGTATAGCGCGAACCTTGTTCCTTCAGGTTATCAATCGTGCGCACGGTCTTGTCGTAAGATGAAAAACTGCCGCAAGAAGGCCTTTGCGCATCGTTAATGTCTTTGGGGCCGTCCAGGCTGACGGTCAGGGTATCGATATTTTTATCGACAAACTCGGCAATTTTGCTGTTCCAGACCGTGCCGTTGGTGGTCATGTTGAACACCGTGCGAATGCCGTGCGGTTCGGTCTTGGCCTTGACACGATCGATAACTTTCTGGATCAGCGGCAGATTTAACAACGGTTCGCCGCCGAAGAAATTGATCAGGTAGCCGGGATTCTTGTCGGTGATGAATTTCTCGATAAAATTATCGGCGGTGCGTTCGTCCATGATCATTTTGCTTTTGCGATATTCGCCGCCGTCGCCGTAGCAATAGCTGCAAGCCAGGTTGCATTCCTGGCTGACGAACAAATAAAAACCGGTCAAGCGGTTGCTCTCGCCGAGCAAATTGGTTCTTCCGTCAATCTCTTCCGGTAACGCGGCCTGCAAGGTCAGCGCAATGCGTTCGCGCTCCGGCGGCGCTAGCGCATGCAAAGATTGTTCGCCTGTTTCCAGGGCGGCCACGGTCGCGGCGATGTCGGGCGGCAACTCGAAAAACTTGGCCGACGGCCCGTGAAAACCGACAGGACCGATCCGCGTATCCAGTACATGAAATTCTTTTAGTAATTTATCCATCAACAAACTCCAGCATAAGAGAGAACCGGGAAACCCGAAGGTTTCCCGGCCGAACGGCAAGAATGATTAGTGAGCGCAATCCGTATCGCACATTGGCCCATGGCAGCACATTGCTGTGTGGACGCTGTTTTTGATAGCTACACTCAAGTCGTCGATTTTGATTTCATTTAACATATATAAATACCTCTTCTATTTTAATGATGCCCATAAGGGCGAAATTACAGACAGAATCGTCTTTGATGCCGCCTGCTGGAATACCGGTTGAAATAACCGGCATTCCGTTAGCTCCAAACGCGCTAACGTCTGGAAACAAACCGGCACCGTCCAGGTACCGGAACGCCGGATATTCCCGGCGCAGTAATCGCTTGTTAGAACTCAAGCCCCATTCTGATGAAACCGATCCGCGGTTCGTTATAAATACCGTTGCTGCGGGTTTCGTACTGGCGGTCGAAGATGTTGTTGATGCCGGCGGTAAAATCCAGCGTCTTCTTGTTGCCGATAGGATGCTTGTAAGTCGCGTTGATGTCGGCGACGACATAAGACGACAACGCGTAAGCCGGTTGGTTGAGGGTATCGCCGCTGATATAAGTCCTGCTGGCGTAACGGCCTTCGAAACGGCCGCTGATGCGCGAGGAATCGAACAGCAAGCCGAACGCGGCTTTATGTTTCGGGATATTCGGCAGCTGGTAGCCATATTGTGGCAGGCCGCTGGCGGTCGGCAGCAGCGACTCCGCAGTCCGGGCGATGGTGTTGGTGTAATTGGTGAACAGGCTGAAATAATCGGTCAGCTGTTGCGTCAGCTCCAGTTCGACGCCGTAGGTCTGGACCTTGGCCAGGTTTTGCGATTGGGTGATAGTTCTGATGCCGGACCGGGTGCGCGACAACAGGATGTAATCGGAAATATCGTTGAAGAATCCGGTCGCATCGGCATGCAGGCCGAATGGGGTATTGAAATCAAGCCCCAGGTCGTAGCTGTTCGAGGTTTCCGGTTTCAGGTCCGCATTAGGAAGCTGTTCGAAAGTTGCGCCGCTTGAGCCGCCGACCACGGCGCTGGGGTCCGGCGCGCGGAAACCGGTGCCGATGCTGCCATGCACCGAAACATCGTCGGTGAATTTATAGCGGATGCCGCCCCGTGGATTAAACGTCTCGAACGAGCTGTTGCTGACGCGTTGCGTGTTGGGCGTGGTAACGTTGGCCTTGACGTCGTAAGTGAACCAGTCGTAACGGCCGCCCATCGTCACGAACAGTTTTTTTGCCAACTCCAGCTCGTATTGCAAATACAGGCCGTGGTTTTGGATTTCAGCCTTGCGATGATCTGTTTCGACGCCAGTCCGCGTAGCAATGTTGCGAACATTGGTCCAATCCTGGGCCGCGTTATAACCGAACAGCAGGGTATGGCCTTGCACCGGCATCCAGCGGGCGCGGACTTCGCCGGTCACTTTTTGCGCATCCTCGAATAATTTCGTATCCGGCCTGAGATTGGTCGTCGTGAACGGGTAAAAGTAGTTATCCCAAGTCAGGTCGGCGACGTGGCTGCGATGGCTGACGGTCGTGGTGACGTCGAAGCGGTCGGAAAAATCGTGCTTGAATTCCAGGCTGTATTGGCCGTAGTTCCCGTCTTGCGGGGTATCGATGCGGTCAAACGCCAGCGTGGATTCGTCCATATAATTGAAGGCAAACTTGAACTTCGATTGTTCGGACAGCCGGTAGCCCAATTGTCCGCCCAACATGGTTTTGTCCCAAGCGCCTTTGACCAGCGAGTTCGACGTCGACAGCGCCAAGCCTGGAGGAAATGCCGGCCTGGGCGTACTTTTATAGCCTTCCGAATTCAGGTGCTTGACATTAAGCTGGTAGCTGAAATCTTTGAGCGTACCGCCGGTGGTTACGCCGCCGCCATAAGTCGGCAAGCTGTCGAAGACGAAAAACGGCCGGGTGACGTTTTTTTCCTTGGGCGCTTCCTTGGTGATGACGTTGACCATGCCGCCCATCGCGTTGGGACCGTATAGCGCGGAACCGGCGCCGCGGACGACTTCCACCCGCTCGACATCGTCCCAGTCGACAGTCTGCAAGGTGTTGCGGTTGCCGATACCGGTATCGAGGAATTCCGCGTATTGGCCGTTGACTAAAACCGAGGATCGGCGTGAACCGGTGCCGCGAATATCCAGCCGCGCAACGCCGGTGGTGCCGCTACGGGCGATATCGACGCCGGCGGCCCGGGTCAGCACGTCGCTGGTATCGCGGCTGTACATGTTGGCGATTTGTTTTTCGTCGATAACCGCCATGGTGGCAGCAACTTCCGATTTTGGGCGTTCGGTTTTGGTGGCCGTCACCACTATCGTATCCAGTTTACGGATAGCGTTTTTTTCATCCTGGGCCGCGTTATTGGCGCCGGCCGCTTCAGCTTGTTTGACCGCGACGGTATGGTCGTCGGTAAACCGGTAGCTTAATCCCGATTTGCCCAGCAGGATTTTCAGCGCCTGTTCGGTCGAATATTGTCCGGTAAGCGGCGCCGATGTTTTTCCCGACATCGCGTCGGCGGCATAGAGAATCTGCACGCCGGTTTGTTGCTCGAACTGCTCCAGTGCGCCGGCTAACGGTTGAGCGGGAATGTCGACACGCAGTTTCTGTTCGGCAAGTACATTCTGACAATAGAACAGACTGGCGATTAACGGCAAAGCAAGTTGTTTCATGTTTTAGGGATCCTTGGGTAAATTTAAATGTGACCCCCTAACGACGTTTCAGCTTTTCCAAACCGGACACTATTTATTGATTTTCTTTCCAACACCCACTCGGCACAGCCGTTTATCCTAAAAAATCAGTGCATCCACAAAAGATATGAAAAAATATGAGCGAAGCTTAAGCTTCGCCTTAGTGGGTAGCCTGTTACAACGCGGCGCAACATCAGTTAGAAGACAGCTGAATGTCATTTATTTTTACCATGAAGCCCATGAAGGACTTGAAGAGATTGCTGTGCTAATAAGCGGATTCCAACAATCGAAGATCCAATGTTTTGTGAATTTCAATGCCCCAGCTCATCACCTTGTTCAACAAATCACTCAAGTCTCTTCCCTTCATTGTCTTCATGTCCTTCATGGTAAAAAACAAGTTATAAACATCGCACTGTATCAGCAGCCTTAAAAAGTATCGCAGGGTCGAATGATAGCCTTTATAATCGTTCGCTATGAGCCTACAAAATCGCATAATCAACCATTTCACCACCAGCATTCAAACCCAGCAGAACACGCTGACCAACCACGGCGAACTGATCGAGTTTGCCTCGCAACGGCTGGTCGCCACCCTGCTTAACGACAAAAAAATAATCACTTGCGGCAATGGCCGCTCGGCCGCCGTCGCCCAATTGCTGTCATCGGCGATGCTTAACCAATACGAACGCGACCGGCCTTCGCTGCCCGCCATCGCCTTAACCACCGACACCGCCACGATCACCGCGATAGCCAACGACTATCATTTTGACGACATTTTCGCCAAGCAGCTCAGGGCCTTGGGACAAAGCGGCGATATATTGGTCGCTTACACCGACGGCAATAATTCGGCCAATATCGCCAAAGCCATTAGTACGGCTCACGATAAGGACATCAGCGTGATCGCGCTGACCGGCAATAATGGTGGGATGATTGCGCCGTTACTCCATGAACTCGATATAGAAATCCGCGTACCGTCAGACTCCAGCATCCATATTCAGGAAGTACACGTATTGATTACCCATTGCTTGTGCGGTTTAATCGACCATCAATTATTTGGAGGTTAAGTCGTGAAAAAGCTTTTATTGTTGTTACTGCTACACGCTTTTTTTAGTGCAAGCTGTTCGACAATTACGACCGGCGGCGCGGAAATGACCGGGCTGTCGTTATTGAACGACCGCCGCAGCCGGGATGCGATTTTGGCCGATGAGGCGATTGAAGATAATGCTTCCACCCGGCTGAATGCTTATTACGACTTGCGCGAGAAATGCCATTTTAATATCACCGCCTATAACGGCGCGGTGCTGGTCACCGGCGAAACGCCCAAAGAAGAATACCGCGACCGGATTATCGACATCGTCCGCGTCATTCCCAACGTAAAAATGGTGCATAACAAGCTGACTATCGCCCAGCCCAGTCCGTTGAATTTCCGCGCCACCGACACGCTGATTACCGGCAAAGTCAAAACCGCGCTGACGCAAATACCGAACTTCGACGCCTCCTGGGTCAAAGTCGTTACCGAGCAAAGAACGGTTTACCTGATGGGGCTGGTGCATAGAAACGAAGGCGCGGCGGCCATCGAAGCAGCCAAACAACCATCCGACATCAAACAAATCATCACGGTTTTTGAATACATTGACTAATCTCGCCCCCCTGTCCAAAGATTTCCTGAAACTGCTGGCTGAAATCTTTACCGCCCAAGACATTTTAACTGCGCCAGAAGACTGCTGGACTTACGGCTACGACAACAGCCGCCGCCATGTATTGCCTCAAGCCGTGGTTTTCCCGACCACGCACGAACAGGTGGTCAAAGTCGTTAACGCCTGTAACCAATTCAAGATCCCGCTGACCACCCGAGGCCGCGGCACCGGCACCACCGGCGCAACCACGCCGCTTAAAAGCGGGCTGATCGTGTCGCTGGAACGCATGAACAAACTGGTCGAGTTTTCGCCGGATAACCGCTACATCAAAGTCGAGCCGGGCATGACTAACCAGCAGGTGCAGGATATTGCCAAAACCAAAGGCTTTTTCTGGCCGCCCGATCCGACCAGCGCGGCGTTTTGCAGTGTTGGCGGCAACCTGGCCTATAACTCCGCGGGTCCCAGGGCGGTCAAATACGGCACGCCCAGGGAAAATACGTTGGGCCTGCGCGCGGTGACCGGCGCCGGCAAGGACATCCGCGTTGGCGTCCACACCAGTAAAGGCGTGGTCGGTTATGACCTGACCCGGTTGATACTCGGCTCGGAAGGCACGCTGGCGATTATTACCGAAGCGACATTAAAGCTGACGCCGCTGCCGGAAGCGACCAAAACGCTCAGAGCCATCTACAACTCGGTTTTCGATGCGGCGAAAGCGGTTTCGGCGATTATGTCGCAACCGGTTATTCCGTGTGCGCTGGAGTTTATCGACGGCAATGCGATTAATATGATCAGGCAGTATTCGGAATCCGATTTGCCCGAACATGCCGGCGCGATGCTGATGATTGAAGTCGACGGGCAACTGGAGGGCCTGGACAGAGCCGCTGAAAAAGTGGCTGCCGCCGCCAAAAACGACGGTCTGTTGGATATTAGACTGGCGCAGACCGATGCCGAAGTGAAAGCGCTGTGGCAAACCCGGAAAGCGCTGTCCCCGGCGTTGCGTAAAGTAGCTCCGAAAAAAATCAATGAAGATGTAGTGGTTCCGGTTACCGAAATGCCGGCATTGATAGGAGGATTGGGTGAGCTGTCAAAAAAATACGACCTGCCTATTATTAACTTCGGTCATGCGGGCAACGGCAATATCCATGTCAACTTATTGCTTGATCCGGATGAACCGGAGCAAGGCAAAAAAGCTCACGCCTGTCTGGATGAAATCTTTTCTTTAGTGCTGGCGCTGAACGGCACGCTATCCGGCGAACACGGCGTAGGACTGGAAAAACGGGATTTTGTCGATCGTGAACTGGATGCGAATTCTCTGGAACTGATGCGGGCCATTAAGCGCCAGTTCGATCCGAACGGCATACTCAATCCGGATAAAATGTTTCCTTTGGTTTAGGCTAAGGGTAAACGCCATTCCTCGTTTGGCCGCCGGGCGAAGTCCTCAAACATGCTCCACCAGGAAAGATCGCTTTCGTCGGCACGATCCTGCTCGTGGAAAGAGGCGGCCTCATCCGGAATATACGCAAACGACCGCATGACCGTCGCCAGCAGGCGAATATCGCCCTCCGCCTGTTCCAGCACTGCTTGGCAGCATTGGTTAAAAAGTTCTTCCTGCATCTTGACCTGCGTCAGTCGTAATCGGCCATTGGCAACCCAATGAACTGCCTTTTTAGGACCGAATGCATAGAGTAGCTTTAACAGTTTCCCCGGCTTTTCATTGACCAGCTCGGCCGCCAGATTGAAAGCCACGTCCGCCGATTTTGCAGCGACCTGAGCGAGTTCTGTTTCGATAGTCATCTGTATCCCCTTGACACTATATTCTGATAATTGTGGTTGGATTGGTAACCGGCTCTTCCCCGCCGAAGCCCAGGTCAAAGCACTCTATGCCTGCCGCCTCAAGACCGGCCAACGCTCGCGGCGAGCCACCGCGGAACAAAAACCAAACCACCCGCTCAACCTCGTGCGATTGGTCAAGCAGCCAGACATCCTTGTTTGCTTTCAACCTGACTGGTTTGTTCCATATCAGGTAACCCGATTTAACCTCGAATATCGTCTTGATTGCAGGAACGAAAAAATCCGCGACCCGGACGCAGTCGCCAACGGTAAAGCGCACCTGCTTGCGCAGTTCCGTCCCGCCATGGCCCATCCGCTGGAGATGGCCCGTGATGAGCACTTCGCCTGCCAATTCAAACAATGTCCCCCGCGCCCGATTCTGCATCAGGGCCATGTCTTGAAAAAAGCGCTGGCTGAACTGCTTGGTATCGGCTCCCTGAGCTTACAGCGACGGTTTCAGGTTTGAGTCGAAACGCCGGGAACGGTTTTGCCGCAAAGTGGGCAGATGGTTTGCTCGGGATGCTTTCTTGACCATATTATTACCACTCCTCTGTTACTGCCGTTCAGTCATGTAGGGTGGGCAGAAAAGCGTTGCACCCTACACGGCTGCTTTATCGATAAACCTCGCGCCGATGCCCTACGCAGATGACTTGAACTTGCAGTTCATTTCCGCATACTTCATACACGAGACGGTAATCGCCGGATCGAACACGATAGGTGTGTTGTGCGCCTTGTAATTTTTTTACGCCAGAAGGAAACGGGTTCTGACTGAGCGATTCCGCCAGCGCCAGCAGTTTGATAATGACTTCTTTGGGTAACTGTCGCAGTTCACGCTCTGCACTGGACTTCCAAGTCAGTTTATATGATGCCGTCACGCTGTAATCCAGCAAGCAGCTTATTATGAGTGATGCTTGGCTCGTCACGGCGTTCGGCTGCTATTGCCAAGTCGTTTAAATCTTCAAGTAATTCTTCAAACTCAGCCAGCGGGATAACGACTGACACCCTTTGTCCCGTATTGTCAGTGATGTATTGAGTGTGTAATTGAGTCATGTTTTACTCCGATTTTGTTTAGAAGCACTGCGCTTTTTGATTGTCTCATAATAGTTGATCTAACTATAACTCGAAATAATTTTACCCTGACCCTGAGGTACAAGCGCCGCCGGATTATAGCTTTCAATCACCTCGTAAAGCGGCGTCAAATCGCGGTTCCGTTGCGCCAACCCAGCTGCATGATAAAGGGCTGTTCTATCCAATTCTTTCGGCTAGTTCCCAAGCTCAAGCTTGGGAATTCGGTAAGGGAAGCTCCAGCTTCCCGTTTTACGAAGCTGGAGCTTCGTCCCCTGGGTTCCCAATCTGGAGGTTGGGAACCAGCGTAAAAGGCTCGCATTTGAAGGTGTTCCTGAACGGCAAACAGTCGGCTTTGCCTATGCACGGAACGACGGAACTTGGCAAAGGTCTTGAAGCCGCCATTAAACGCCAACTTGGTTTGAAATAAGGAGGAATTATGTTTTGTTATCCCGTTATCCTAACCCCTGACGACGGCACGGTGTTGGTGACTTTCCCTGACGTACCAGAGGCCATCACCTTTGGCGCGAATCAAGACGAAGCCTTGTACCATGCGGTTGACGCCCTGGAAACCGCCTTGTCTTTTTATGTCGATGCCCGCAAACCGTTGCCAGAGCCTTCTGTACGCCCTGATTTGCCCACTGTCCGCCCGTCTGCATTAGAGAGCATTAAACTGGCCGTTTACCGGGAAATGCTGGAGCAAGGCGTCCGCAAAGCTGAGCTGGCGCGGCGTTTAGGCTGGAAAGCGCCGCAAGTTGACCGACTGTTTGATTTGAGGCATGCCTCCAGACTGGATCAATTGGAGGCAGCCGCCAAAGCATTAAGCAGACATATCGATGTGACGTTGGCTTGAATATTACCAAACACCGAAAGCTTCGTGTTGCGGCTGCATGGATGCAGGAGGTAGGCAGAAAACCGCCCCAACAGCCGGACGGGGCATGTTGCCCCGTTCGAAACGTTTTGCCTTAGCTAAATGTAGTCGCTTAGCTCAGACATTGGAAAAACGTGAGGAACGGGTTGCAAACCCCGTCCCGCTTAGATCCATCTTACAGCTTTATTTACCAAAAATAAAAAATAATACAATTATTATTACAGTCCATCCGGTAATCCAGGGAATGAATCCCATTTGTCCGTTGGAATCGCCATCAGAAAAAGAACCTCTATAATATTTTATATTATTTTCCGTTTTGACATAAAAAACCTTGCCAGCGCCAGAACAAACACTACATGGTTCAGATATATCATATTCTCTTTTTCTTTGTTCATCGTAATCTTTATAGTAATGTACGCCATTGCCACCGCAACTTGGGCAATCTTCGCGTTTTGTATCGTAAAATATTTTCTTCATCATCCACATGAAAAAAATATAACCTAAAAGTGTCATAATTATATTGCTCATAAATTATATTTATTTTGTTTGTTGAATTGTACGTTATCTGGAGTTTGGTAATACATATTAGTTCAATATGCTATGTACAACCATGAATAATATAGCTAATTTTTTATTTTGCTTCTTCTGTGCATTTAATTACCTTTGTGATTTTTGTAGTTAAATCATTAAACCTATTACAATTAACAGCGGGTCACAATTAGTTGTTGCTAAGCATCAAGATAACTATGAATAATTAATATATTTTCATAAAATTTTTTAAAAAAAATTAATTAACTGGCAATGCATAGCGCACTGCCAGTTAACGCCATCAAATTAAGATAATTCCTGTATTACCTTTCTGTGCCATCTTTTGAACGAGAATATTCAATATTACCATGTGAATCACGTATAGTATGTCCGTGTTCACCGATAATCTTTCCTGTTTCGCTCCTATTATTTCCATACACTATCGACTCTTTGCCATCCTCACGCACAGTAACTTTTACATGACTTGGAGTAACATTTTTTCCATACGAATAATCATCAGCCATTTCTTACGCTCCTCACAAAAAAGTTTCAACATACACACAACATGTTCTTTATAGTCAATGAAATTAAAGTTACTCCTTTCATACTGAAAAATCGTTCAACTATGAAAGTGCGGTGAGTGTCAGCCGAGGAGCGCCGTGAACCCATCCCTGGGGGCTTGACGGCAGCATCCTTGCTGCCGACATCCTCGGCTGACACTCCCCGCACTTTTTCAAAATTAGACGGTTTTTAGATCAGATAGGAGTAAGAAATTTGCTATCTTATTGTTTGAACAATACCTGCCGTTTTAAGGTATTGGCAAAACTGACGCTGAATATGTAAAAAAATTCAACGCCGTTTTCCATCCATGTCCAGATAAATTACCGCCTTTATTAATTAGAACCACTGAAAACCATCTACCTTTTAACAGTAATCACATTTACCTTCATCGTTTAATGCTTTTCCTCCCAGTCCCAATTGATGCTCATACGTCCCCCTAATTAATTCCCGTCTCGACAATTGCTGCACCGCTCATGGCCGCATACCCAGCAATAACGCTTTTCGTTGACCTCTTTGCATTTACAGCAAACCCATGAGGTGTAATTCCAGAACAATTTGTTCAACATGAAGCCTCCTATCGGTTTGCTTCGATTTCAGCGCGTAGAGCCTTCATGTTCTCGCGCGTCGGTTTGTGGGACCAGCCTCGTTCGACGAGGTGGTAGTGGTTGTAATTCTTGTTTCCCCCCCAATCCTCGTGCCAGACCAAGAACGTGCCATCCGGCCTTTGATTAATGTGCCAGCCGTCCCCCATTTCCTCCCAGTCGTTGTTGCTCATATTCCTCTTCTCCTCTTTCAATTAAAAATTGATCTATTTCATTTCATAAAGCGGGTTGCCTCGCGAAAAATCCCCGCACACCTGACCGGCGCCAACGTGCATTTTATGCACTGCACAGGCCAGATAACTCACACTCGGATCGACTACCCGGTATTGGCAATACTCACAGACAACCCTGGCGAACCTTCCGGCAATCCATTGTTTCTTATATCTTTGCTCGCCTTGTAATTCCGAGAATCCCGAAATAATCCCATATTTGCCTCCTTTTTTTTACTGGTTCTCAATCTCCAGATTGGGAACTTTGAAGCGAAGTTTTAGCTTCGCGAAACAGGAAGCTGGAGCTTCCCAAACTTAGTTCCCAAGCTTGAGAGGCTGTGAAAGCATTATCAAAATCACTAAAAAACAGCAAAAAATGCGCTGTAAGTTATTGATTGTAGGTTGCCGAAACTGGCGATTCCGCCTAATTTCAGAATATTTTCACAGTCTCTTGAGCTTGGGAACTAGCACAAAAAATATTTTGTCCGGCACTCGGTGCCCAACTATCTACACACCGCAAACTTCGCAATGTTTCTTAAATTTCAACAGCACCAGTTCAAAGAGCACCAGCACTCCAAAACAAAGCTCAAACATCAAACGAATATCCATGGAAGACACAGTGTCCGGTTTGTTGTCGGGTTGGTACTTAAAGTCAAACCCGACCGATGCCCCGACCGTGAATATGCAGGCAAACATCATCGCCACACCGACTATCGAAAAAATCACATTCAACTCGGGATAAACCCTAAACCTGCCGTAATCACCTTCCAGTCGTTATGCAGAATATGTTCATAGATATGCTGCTCCCGCTTTTGTATTTCCTTGTTGAATTCGTTGATTGCAGCATAAATACGATGTGCATAAGTCCAGTACATACGCTGGATTACCCAGGAAAAAGCAAGGATCACAATAATCAACATACCCGCGATTTCGCCGGTAATCCGGTTTTTCCCGGACGACCAGCCGTAGCCGACACAGGACACGATAAATGCGCCGTACACCGCCCATACCGGAGTGGTGATGCGCCACAATTCATCCCGGTACCAGATCAGTCTCGCCCAGTAATAGGCAAGGTCGGCCCGGTACTCGTTGTATCCGGCAAAAATCGTTTGGTTGTTCTCCGAATTTGTATCGGCCATTCGATACCTCGCTTTTCGCATCAATGTCGGTCACGCTGTATCCGACGGGTTGGTTTTATATTTTTCCAGCACCTCGTATAACGGTGTCAACTCCCGCTTCTCACATGCCAACTCCACCGCTCGGTAAAGCGCCAGCCAATCCTTTTCCTTGATGCGGTGGAAGTAGAAAGCCAACAAACCTTCTCTGATCGCCAGCAGATCGGCAAGCATGAAGGCAACCCGCCCATTGGCATCGGCGAATGGGTGGATAACCAAAAAATCCACGATAAAGAACAGAATCGCGTCCCGTTTCTGCCGTTCATCGGTGGCGGCAGCCAATGCGGCATTCAAGGTTATCACCGCCTGCGCCATGGTTTCCGGCACATCCTCAGGGGCGATACATATAATATATCTATTCGGGTATAGACAACTTTCGCCCCCGTTGCTGAACCGCTTGTATTCCCCCGGCACCATATAGACCACCTCGCCCTCGGGTGTCGTCATCAAGACCTGCTTGTAGTCACGGGGAAACAACGCCTTGTGCAAGCCGCAAATAAACGCCTCGGTCAATGTTCCCCGCCCGCCATAACCGGCCATGCAATAGTCGGCAAGGTAAGCCATGTGCGTCTCGAACAAACTTGTTATGTTCGAATGCTTGTCTTCCGGCGTACGCGCCAGCACCCGCCTCAGGTAAGGGAAACAAGCATCCCGCATAGCGGAAACAATCAGTTCACGCATGGCACATAACGTAGATCGAGCACTCCGTGTCCGACGGTTTGGTTTTTCATTTTATTGACACAGATTGCCCAACTAGCCATTACGGTACCTTGTCTATTGTGTCGCTAGCCCCTGTCGGCTGTACGTTGCCCGAAGCGTCCTTGACATATACGTATACCGTTTTTGTGCCGTTCCCTGCCGATAAGTTGAAACTCGTCGGTTTAGTGGTTGACCAATCGGGATCTCCGGCGGCAGGCGCTGAAGCCGATTCGGAAACAATCCAGCCAGCCAGATCGGCATCCAGTGGGGCAGTCATGTCCAGCGCGACCTCGACGATATTGGTGGTCGCCGCGCCGTTGTTGATGACCAAGCCCGTAGGCGCGGCCGGCGGCGTGACATCCGCGCTGGTCGTCACCGCCACGCTCTGCACCGCCGCCTGCACGTTGTTTGCCGCATCCTTGGCGACGAAGTAAATTTTATATGCCGTGGAAACCGTCAGTCCGGTAATGGCCGGGCTGGCAGCGACATTGGCGGTCATCGCAAACGCGGTACCTGCCTGTACCGCCGCCACCGTCGGCGCTGCCGCTGCGGCCGCTTGCACGAGGTAGTAGCCGGTACCGTTCTCGCTGATGGTCGCCGACAGGGTCGTTGCGGTATCGGTGGTGCCGGAAACGCTCGGGCCTGCGGTGGTGGTCGGCGCAGTCACGTCCGGCGCGGCGCTGGTGGTCACCGCCACATTCTGCACAGCCGCCTGTACGTTATTCGCCGCATCCTTGGCGACGAAGTAAATCTTATACGCCGTGGAAGCCGTTAACCCGCTAATAGCCGGGCTGGCCGCGACATTGGCGGTCATCGCAAACGAAGTGCCGGCCTGGACCGCCGCAACCGTCGGCGCTGCCGCCGCGGCCGCCTGCACGAGGTAGTAGCCGGTGCCGTTCTCGCTGACCGTAGCCGACAGGGTCGTGCCGGTATCGGTGGTGCCGGAGACGCTCGGGCCTGCGGTGGTGGTTGGCGCGGTCAGGTCAGCCCCCGCCGTGGTGGTGACGCTGAATCGGGTCAGAGGAGGCCGCAGCCTCCGTCTGCCCACAGAACCGTGCGTACGGGTCCGTACACGGCTCCTCATGCAAGACCTATCCATTGAGAAATATCAAACCAGTGTTCCAGCTTTCGGTCAGA
>Ga0208789_1000141_pt1 | contig 97071 bp, 78 predicted proteins | sample Methanotroph_Enr_FD_187368 | JGI IMG/M metagenome (GOLD analysis project Ga0208789, IMG submission 187368) | Enriched soil microbial communities from Old Woman Creek wetland in Ohio, USA - Methanotroph_Enrichment_5 (SPAdes) (version 2) | ecosystem: Environmental > Terrestrial > Soil > Wetlands... | reverse complement strand
GGTGACCTGTTGAGTGCAAAAAAATAGTATTTTTGCACTATATAACATCCCCTTTAGGGGCTTGGGGTAGATGCCAGTTTCAATTTGAAACTTTTTAGAATTGCTAAATACCTTTTTGGACACCCTCATAAAATGTACATATGGTTATTTATTTTATATGATTATCCGCGAAGAGACCTCTCAAATTCTCTAAGTCTCTTGGGCGACCGACCTTGCCCGGTGAACCGAAAAACAAGTGAAGTTGGCGTTTGAAACTGTCCTGTTTGAGCGACGTAGGAGCGAGTTTGGACAGTTTCAGCCAACTGAACGCTAGTTTTTCGAGTGAAGCGGGCATCAGTCTTGATTTTTTTGTTACTTTTTTCATCAAGGAAAAAAGTAAGACACAATTAAATCTGATCAATAGGACATTATGCGGATAATCATATTATTTTACGAGTAACAAAACCGAATTACTTTCGGAAGCATTCATTAAAACTACTGTATAGGCACGCGAAGCCAGTTTGAGATTTGTAATTTTTAATGTTTTGCTTGTGTCTGTGAGCGTTTTCGTGTAAACTGTTTTGCCACACATGTCGGAGATAATCAGTTTGTTTCTACCCGGATTATTTGGCATATTGATGAATAATTCGTTACCCAATAACGGATTCGGATAAATCTTCAGGTTATTTTGAGTTACAGAATTAATTCCCGAAGCGAGGTTGGTCCAGTTGATACGTGTTTCGGTAATGCTGTTCCAGGTACTTTGCGTGTTTCCGAATCCGATGATTTTTACGTAACGGGCAGGTTGGTCGGTGAAGTCGTAGTTTTCCAGTGCCGCCGATTTTCCGCTGGACGAGCCATCAAAAACCTGAACGCTGTCGGTTAGGTTGGTGGAAAGATATATGCTGAAAATACCTTTGCGCACATTGCCGTTGAAGAAGGCAACGTCGACCGAGCTAACCAGTTTTGTCTCGCCCAAATCGTACAGGATCCACTGTCCGTTGCCATTGCACGACCACCGTGTGCCCAAATCATAATCCAGTGTTTTGTCGGCCGTGTTGCTCGTTCCTGGCTCAAAACCACTGGCAGTAACCGCTGCTATACCTGTGTAAACGAATATTTTTGTTTCGCCGTTTTCTATTTGTGAGCCGTCTGAACCTGATATGTTGTTTATTTGCAGCTGATAAGAACCATAGCTTAGTGGGTTTATAGTAAGTATGGAAGTGCTGTCATTTTCACCCGCATTTACGGCTGAAATGGAAATGCCATTGTTGATATAATAATTAGCTGCTTGAAGTGCCGTTGCAGGGTTTATTTTCTTTGTGAAGGCAACTTTAATATGCGTGTTATCTATTGCTTTCACAGATTTTAGGGCGAAATTGGAAGGAGTTGGTATAACTCCGCTTGCCATTTTCAGTACTTCGGTGCCCGCCAGCAGAAAACCACCCACACCAAAGTCCTGTGTGGTATTAGCATAGGCGAGGGCAGGAGCAGCCCCCACGCCTTGCACGTAACCCAGAAAACCGGTTGGCTGAACCGCAGTAGAAACCATTCCGTTCCATGCTTTTACCACTATGGGAGCATAAGTTGCCGAGTCGAGCAGATGATTGTTTATTCCCCACGCCAGTCCGTAAGTGAAAAAAGCTGTTCCGCTGGTTTCGGGGCCGGCATATTCATTGGGATCGTCAAGGCTGGGATTCCAGAAACCATCCGGGCGTTGGCGGTCTTTCAGGGCAGCAGCCATTTGCTGCAAAGTCTGGATGTATTCTGCCCGGTGCGTATTGTTGAGGGGCAATTGCTGCAAAACGCGTACATGCGCTCCAACTACCCAGCCATTTCCGCGCGACCAGTAACAATCCTGGGCATTGGTTGTCTGGTATGGTGGTTTGTAGTTTCCATCTCTGTACCAAAGCCCTTCGGTTGTATTAAGCAAACCACGCGTTACTTTGGTGTTTGTATAAATGTCGTGCATTCGTTGGAAATATACCGAATCGTTTGTCAGTACTCCCAGTCTGGAAAACACGGGCATGCCCATGTACAACGCGTCTATCCATGACCAATCATTGGATACGCTGCTGTAAACCATATTATCGATACTGGTTTTTATAGCGGCAATTTTGGATGGAACTTTTACTGAATCCATATTGTATAAATCGATATAAACCTGTCCGCAGGTCTGGTTGTCGGCATTACGGGTAGACGTGCCGCCATTCAGTCCCCAGCCGTTATTGTTTGCCCAAAGGTTGGCATATTGCAAATAAGTATCTTTCGGATAAATTTTGTAAAAATCCATATTGCCGGTGAAATAAACCGCCCGAGCCCATTGGTTATTTCCGGGGACTGCATTTTGCGAAATCCAGTAATCGTTTACCAGTTTCATCTTGTTTATAATTTCCCCTTTTGTGGGAAGTTGTTGGGCAAAAATGGTCAGTGAAAATGTAAATAATGTTCCAATGGATAGAATTTTTTTCATGGGTATGGATAGAACTCGAATTTTAGATGTATTTTAGTGTTGTGTCGTAGTAGGTTACAAATTTACTGATTCCTAGTTTTGCAGGTGATTAAAATTCAGTCAATAAAGTTCAATTATTCGTTTGCCGGATACCTATTGGAGAGAAAACCCTAAGATAAATATCCACTTTATTGACCATTTTTTCTGCTGAAACAAAGAAATTATGGAATATATTTGTAATCTGAAACGAGCATTAAAACAGGCGTTTAAATTAAAGACCATGTTCATTGCGAGTTCCATACGACAACTATTCAAAAAATAAATATGAACGTATGAAATGAGCATGAACGCAGAGGTTCACCTAATCGGCTTTGCCGCTTGGCTTGCCAAGAAAGTTGATGAAAATTTATCATGCGAGTTCTATACGACATTTAAAAACAATAATTTACGTATGAAATAAAACCATTAAATAAGTATATGAGAAAATTAAAACTACTCTTTATTCTGGCCTCTATTGTGATGTCGGCCCAGGCACAAATTGTTGGAGGTACTGAAGATGCAGTATCATCGCCTACAGAAGGTGTTATTACTTCCAACTTTGTGAGCGAGGCCACTATGAAGGCCGATCTATTGCAGATGCTGGCCAACTTTATGAGCTATGTAAAAACCGATTATCAGGATGCTGCTGCGCCTAATAGCATAAACGAAGCTTGCGGCTATTTTAAAGGAGAAAATACTGCGGGAAGTAACGAACAGGGCGTAAGACCCAACGCAGACCTATCCATGATATGTGCATTTTTGTACAAATACGGCAAGGATAAGGTTACGCTGCCTGCAGGAGTTACCTGGGATGATGTAAATAATATGGCTCGTAAAAGTTTGATATTTGCCTATTCCACCCACAAAGCCAATAATCTGAAGCTTTGCTCGGATAATAAGAACTGGGGCTCAACAAGTAGTACCGACAACGTTTGGGAAAGCTCTTTGTGGTCCATGTCAGTAGCTTATTCAGCCTTTTTTCAATACGATCAGCTGACAGCTGCGCAGAAACAATATGTGTATAATCTGGTAAAAGCAGAATGTAACTACGAGTTGACCCGTACCATACCCACAGGCTATGCCGGCGATACAAAATCAGAAGAAAACGGTTGGGAAACCAACATCCTGGCCAGTGCGCTGGGATTATATCCAAATGATGCATTAGCTCCGCAATGGTACGACCGCTTGCGCGCTTTTGCCATAAACTGCTATTCCCAGCTAAACGATGCTACTGATGCTTCGGTTATTGACCCTGACTACAATACCAAAACGGTAAAAGACCTTTATTTGGGTAAAAACCTGTACGATGATTTTACCATGCAGAATCACAACTATTTCCATACCTCTTATCAGAATGTGGTTATGCAGGAATTGGGCGAAAGTTTCCTAACGCTGAAAATGTTCCAAACCGGAATTAACGGCACCGAAAAATGGAAAACAAATGCATTGATGCATAATAACCAGAACGTGATGGACAAGGTTCTCAACAAGCTGGCTCTGGCCGATGGTGAGTTGGCTATGCCAAATGGTAACGACTGGAGCTTGTTTTTGTACGACCAGATTGCTTCTTACGCAACCATGGCTTGTTTCCTGAAAGACCCGAATGCATTGATGCTGGAAAACCTGGCATACAAAAATATCAAAGCCCGGCAAACGACTACCACTGATGGAAGCTGGTTGTTACGCCCTGATGCTGGTGCACGCCGTATGGGTGTTCAGGCACACCGTGTAATGATGACCTGGCTTATGCACGAAATGGCCTCTACGGCCGGTGTGACGCCTACTAACTGGAGTAATTTCAGACAAGACCATGATAAAGCCGAAGTGTTTAGTACGCAGAATATTGTCAGGGCAAACACAGCAGATCGTTTTACCTGCTTCTCATGGAGTGCCGGAATAAGCAGTTATACCGGCTATTTTACACAGAATAGTCCGGATAAAAATAAAATTATTGTTCCATACAAAGCCAATAATACCGGAAATATATTGGGTTGGTATACTGTAAGCGGAAAAGGTACGAATGCAGCTCCGGTAACCAGTGGCATTTATGACTTGAAAGGCAACAGTTACACCATGAATGGGGTTCTCAACACAAATGATGCTTCATTGACTAACAATTTTGCGATTTACTCCACTCCGGGAAATGCACTGATTTATCTCGATTATGTAAAAGCTAACAGTGCGGTAACAATCACAGGGGCAAGAGGAGGATTACTGGCTGTAAGTACCGATGAATTCACCAAACTTCAACGAACTGTTTATCATAATAACGGACGCTATCAGACCAATGGTGCAAGCACGGTAACTTTTTCCACTTCATGGGCTAACATTGATAACCAAATCGGTATTGTGACTCCGGGTAACAGTAGCATGGCTTTTGGAGATAGAGCCGCAAATAACTCAATTAATACATCAAAATTTTATCCATTATATAGTGCAGTAAGTCGTGCTGTTGCCATCGGTAACGTGGTTGATCGCCGGCAAATGATTTATTACAGTGGAGTAAGTGCTGTTAAGACTCAGGAATTTGCTGCTAATGCTGTTTCGCTGAGAGATTCTCTCCCAATTGGTTGGAACGGTGTAATTGCCACAGATCCGGACAGTATCCGCTACATGTTGGTAAGTAACTTCGTGGGTGCTGCTACGGCCGATATGAAAGCAATGAGTTTCGCTGAAGGAGCACCTGTATTCTCTGTACCAACAGATATTTCGGGCGGAAAATCAATTGCACATTTTACGCTTACAGCGGCACATAGCGTAGGCAACGCATTGCGTGTATTTGTCACCTCGGGAAGTATTACGGCACAACAGGGTACAGATTCTATCAGCGCTTACCTGACAAACAGCACAGCCTCCGTCAAAGCTGTTGGTTTGATGATTATTACTGCTAACGGTAAAATAACAGGAACTGTAAATGTTCCGGCTAATAGCCGTGTGTTGGTTACGATCAATAACGGCCAATTGGTTTCTGTTGATTCTCCTGCACCCAAAGAACCAACCAACGATATTACTGTACTTGTGCTGAAAAATGCAGGTTTTGATGCTTCACCTGTAACATACAATGTTGCAGGAATGCTAAACACAAGTGCGGTAAATATATGGGCCGGACTGGGTTATACCAGTGCTTATGCCTATAACCTGGCAAACTGGACAAACCGGAGTGTGGTAGTGAGTAATTCCACATTTACTGCCACATTCGCCTATGGTTCTGCGGCAAAATTAAATGGAATAAGTATCCCTGCCACCGATAAAAATGGAAGCAGTGCCGGAGCTTGCCTGGGAGCATCTTCCGGTTGGGGAACGGGTAATGCTGTACAGTTTACCCAACAGGTGCTTTTACCTTCGGGAAATTACAAACTGAACTATGACGTGTATAACGGGAATACAACGGCAACAACCGTAATAAGTAACCTGACGGGTTTTCGCAACGGGTCTACTACGTGGTACGATGCAACGACTAATTTTACCGCTTCGGTATGGGCTACCTCCACTGCGGCTGCATTATTTACAACTCTCTTTCGGGGCGAAGTAAGCGTTGGAGCCAGTTGCTCCAATGCCAGTTCTAATGTGGGTCCGAAACTACTTATTGACAACGTTCGAATTCTTACTGACCAGAGCATTGAAAGCGCTGAAAGTTTTTACTGGAACATCGCAAAAGATAGCGCACAAGCTGCCCTGAATCGTTATCCGACCGTTACAAGCGGAACGTTGTACACCAACCTGCAAGCGGCTATGCAGCAGACCTATTCTACTATCAACGAATGCGCTGCTGCCGTACAAACGCTGCAAACTGCAACAGCCAATTTTTTAGCCGGAGTTGCCACAGGCATTAAACCGATAACTTTTGTTGATAAGAATACTCCCGTAAACGTATATAATGTATATGGCCAGTTAATCACCTCAAAATACACCAGGTCGGAGGCTTTAAAATCGATGAAAAATGGCATATACATTATCGGGAATGAAAAGGTAGTTGTACGGGCTAAGTAATGAATAATTTATAGCGGAGGGGTTTCTTACATTCTCACAGAGGTTAAGCATAAGTAATTCGACCGGCTGGCTACCCAGTTCCAGCGGAAAGCCCCGGAATTCTACCAAAAATACAAAGCCGCATCAACCGTTATCTACAAACGAAGCGCTAAAGCTCCGGTAGCTACCGAACAAGTACAATAAGTTCTAAACGATTGTGTCTCAAAATATAGATTAATTATAGAGGTATTGCAGTAATGCAATACCTCTTTTTTTTATTCTAATCAGATCAGCTCATTATTTTACATAATTACTAGGTTAACTAAAACAAAGTATTTATCTTTGAGCTAAATAAAAGAAAATAATTATGGAATGCGGAGACATTATACAATTAGTTTTATTGGTTATAACTGCTGCGGCATTATTTGTTACTATCAGAACGAATAATAAACTATTGAAATTAAAATTTTTTTCCGAATATACTAAACGATATCAGGAAATAATGTTGCATTTACCTGAATGTGTAGATAATAAGGAGGTTGATTTTGATAAATTAGATACAGCAACTAAAATACAGACTATACGCTATATGAGAGCTTATTTTGATTTATGTAGTGAAGAGTATTATTTACAAAAAAACAAATACGTTGATAAAAAAATATGGAAAGAATGGGAAAGTGGGATTGAATATCTTTTTGCGAAACCTATTTTCAAAAATGCTGGGAATTAATATCTCTAGATTCGGTTTATTACAAAGAATTTAGACTGTTTGTAAAGAATCTTGAAAACAAGAGATGTTGTTAATGTTAGTTATATTCTATCTATCTTACTGGAGATTCTATGCATGTCAACTAGCTTTCGATGAAAGACAATGTAATATTAATTTATTTGCTTTTAAGCATACTAAAATAGTATCTAGCAACAAATAACTTCTAAATTAATGATTATGAATGACAATATGATAAATGTGAAGTATCTTGATGAAGTAGACCCAATTGAAACAAGATATTCGAGAACACTTGGAAGATATAGTGCAATTATAACTCATAAAGGATTAAATAAAACTGTTAAAGAAGAATGTTATACTGAATCAGTCTTACCAATTTATGTTGAAAAAAGAATTGCTCAACTTAATTTTGAATGGGAATTAAGCCAGGTAGATCAGTTAAATAAAATCATATTGAATGGTCTAACCATTTCAGCTTTGATTGATTGGAATGATTTTGGTTTAAATGGTGAGTTTGAAAAAGAAAACCCAGAAAGTGACTATAATGAAAAAATTGATAATATAGAAAAGCCTGTTGAACTTCCATTACAAGACTTGCCAGAAAAACCTCAAGAAATAGATTTGATAAGACCATTGAAAGAGTTTTACCGTCCAACATTCAATATTTTTGAATCAATTTTTGGTAAACAAAAGAAAATTGATGAATTTGAGAGATTATTCCAAACTCATACAGACTATTATGAAAATAAACTAAAGGAGTATTTAGCTAAACTAGAAGCATGGGAAAATAATTGTAATCAGATTAATGAAACAAATAAAAATATTAGTGCTACTAATGAATTTGCCCAAAAGCAATATGGGCTAAGGCTAAATGAATTGAAGGAGCAAAAACAAAAAGCAATAGACAGTTGGGAAAAGGAGAAAGAAGAATTTTATAAAACTCAACTTGACTACAATAATCAGATTAAAATTATTCGAAAGGCTTATGAGGGTTATAATTTGAACTCAGTGAAAGAATACTCAAAACTGATTCTTGACTATTCAAAATATCCATATTTCGTCTCAAAGAAATTTGATATTGAATATAACCAAGAGAATAAAGTTCTTGTTTTAGATTATGCTTTGCCTTCAATTGACGTTTTGCCCACTCTCAAAGATTACAAATTAATTAAAGATGAATGGAAAGGTTATTATATCTCCGAGACTCAATTACAAAAAAACTTTGAGCAAACGATGTTTAATATCACTTTACGCACTCTTTATGAATTATTTTACACTGATAGAATAGATGCAATTGATTCTATCTGTTTTAATGGTTGGGTAAATGCTATTAATAAATCTACAGGCAAAAGAGAAAGTAATTGTATATTATCTATCCAAGTAAAAAAACAAGAATTTCTAGAATTAGATTTACGAAATGTTGATCCCAAAACTTGTTTTAAATCACTAAAAGGTGTATCAAGTAGCAAATTAAGCGCAATCACGTCAATACAACCAATAATTCAAATAACAAAAACTGACAAACGATTTGTAGACTCACATGATGTTACCGATAGTATTGACAATTCCACTAATCTTGCTTCTATGAATTGGGAAGATTTTGAACACTTGATTCGTGAGGTTTTTGAAAATGAATTTAAAACGAATGGTGGAGAGGTGAAAGTTACTCAGGCAAGTAGAGATGGTGGAGTGGATGCAATTGCATTTGACCCTGACCCAATTCGAGGTGGCAAAATTGTTATTCAAGCAAAAAGGTACACAAATACAGTCGGTGTTTCAGCAGTCAGAGACTTATATGGTACCGTTATGAATGAAGGTGCTACAAAAGGAATTCTGGTAACGACTTCAGATTATGGTTCAGACTCATATGAATTTGCAAAAGGGAAACCACTTACTCTTTTAAATGGCTCAAACTTACTTTACTTGCTAGAAAAGCATGGGCATCGGGCAAAAATAGATATTGAAGAAGCAAGAAGACTAATGAAGCAATGAGTAATATATATATTGTACAGGGTTGTTAACTTATTCTTTAATTAGTTTAAGTGTTTGGTTGTTCCTCAATTGCTCGTAGGTTGGCTTGACACTATGACAAACATCGTGCGCAGGATTTTATACGCTATCGTGAACGGAGATTTGTAAACAACCACGAATTGACCTGACAGCGTCGTTAGACCTATCAGCGTCAACAAAACGCGCTACTTCTCCCAAACGCTGACAGGTTTCATCCTAATTCTCGCGCAAGGCTTAAAAGGAGCGTAACCAGAACTTTCCCCTAAGCCCAAACGTTAAACAATAAGAAGCAGACTTTATAAACCTTTTTAATACAAAAGTGCCATGAAAGAAACTGTAAGATATATTGTTGGTTATCTGTTGGGCTTTTCCATTTTTATTGTGCTCATTCCGTTTGGATTGTACAAATTATCCCAATCAGATTATTTGTTGCCTGGCAAGGTGCTGTTTTGTTCGGATATTCTTCGGTACGTGCTTTCGGGCTTGCTTTGTGTGATCGGGGCCTATTTCGGAATCGGGTCCAATATCTTTTTGTTTATGGTGGGCAAGGGTGGTCCGGTAGATGCTTTTGGAGTGTCCATTAGCCCGCAGACCCGGAAACTTGTGACCGTTGGTCCGTACCGCTACTGTCGGAATCCCATGGTGTTCGGAGCGTTTTCGCTTTACCTCTCCATTGTTTTTTATTTAAATTCAATAATCGGATTGGTATGTCTGATTGTTTTTCTGGGTCTCTTGATTATCCTCGTGAAATTGTCGGAAGAAAAACGATTATTGAAGGATTTTGGAGATGAATACACAGAATACAAAAAGAAGGTTCCGATGTTTTTCCCGGGTGTGCGAATAAAAAAACAGTGAGTATGTTTTGTGTTTTGATTAAACAAACAGAAGCCGCTTGAAATAAATTCAAGCGGCTTCTGTTTGTTTATGATTTTTGGGATTCCTGATACTCCCGGGGCGTAAGTCCAAATTCAATTTTGAAACACCGGCTAAAGTATTTCGGGTCGTTAAACCCTACTGCAAAAGCAATTTCCGATATGTTGCCCGTATTTTTTGTGAGCATAAGGGCAGCGTGTTTCAACCGGATATTTCGGATAAACTCGCCCGGCGAAAGTCCCGTGAGCGATTTCAGCTTGCGGTGCAAAGTTGATTTGGATGTAGCCATATCGATAGCGAACTGATCGAAATCGAACGTGTCGTCGGAGAGTTTTTCCTCTACTTTTGTCACAGCCTGTTTCAGGAATATCTCATCAATGGATCCATATTCCATCGAGGATATATTAATTTCCTGATTGTGCTGGAAGGTCTTCACTTTTTGTTTCCGTTTGCCCAGTAAATTCCTTGTCCGCGCATTCAGTACTGATAATTCAAACGGTTTAGCTATGTACGCATCGGCTCCGGCATTGTAACAATCTATCCGGTCTTCAGTCGAGTTTTTGGCCGTAAGCATTAAAACATTGATGTGGCTGGTGGCAATGTCGTTTTTTACCATCTTGCAGAATGTGAGTCCATCCATCTCCGGCATCATCACATCGCTGATTATCAAATCCACTTCATTGTCGCGCAATACTTCCAATGCTTTTACCCCGTTATCTGCCCGTAAAACATTGTATTTCCCTGCAAAATTATTTACTATCAAATCCTGCAGTTCGTGGTTGTCCTCCACAATCAGCACGGTGGAATTTTCCTGGCTCTCAAGCTCCTCATCCTGTTCTGAGTTGTTTTCGGAAAGAATCATTCCCGACATTTCCGGCAAGTCGACAGGGATATTTTCTTCTTCCGAAAGCTCCTCGGCCGTATAAATACTGCTTGAAACGGGAATTTCAATGGTAAATACAGCACCTTCGCCCAACTGGCTTTTCACTTCGATACTTCCTTTGTGAATCTGGAGCAAATCGCTGGTGAGTGCCAGCCCGATACCATGGCTCTGGCTCTGGTCGGACGAACTGCTGATATAAAAACGTTTGAAAATGTGCGGCAGGTCTTTCTCAGCAATTCCTTCGCCTGTATCTGAAACGGACAGGCGCATGATCGTGTCCTCCGCTCGTTGGATAAAACTCATTTTCACGGCAATAGAACCGTCTTTCGGAGTGTGTTTAAATGCATTCGAAAGCAGGTTGTAAATGATTTTGTCCAGCTTGTCCGGATCAAAATAAGCCATATAGCTTTCGTGTTCCGAATCAATGCTGAAGTGTATTTTCTTTTGGTTGACAAGTGGTTTGAAATTCGATTTGCAAATATTGTTTACAAATGCAACAATATCGTTCTGCCTGATTTTCAATTTCATATTGCCACTTTCGGTTTTACGGAAAACAAGAATTTGCTGGATAAGTCTTTTCAACCGGATAACATTGTCTTTCATTATATCGAACTGCGACGAGTCACCTGTGTTCTTGTTGCGCAGGCTGTCAATCTGCAACATGATAATGGTCAATGGAGTGAGCAATTCGTGCGAAATGTTTGTAAAATAACGAAGTTTAATCTGCGTCAGCTCTTCCGATTTTTCTTTTTCGATATGCGAAATCTTCAATTCATTTCTTAACCGGATACGGTTTGCAACTGTTTTGGTAAAGAAGTAAGCACCTGCTGCAATAATGCACAGGTAAATAAAATAGGCCCACCAGGTTCTGTACAACGGAGGTTTAATAACCACATCCAACGATGTGATTTTATCGCTCCAGATCCCGTTTTCGTCGCTGGCTTTAACCTGGAATGTGTATCTGCCGCTCGGAAGATTGGCATAATTCACAAACCGCCGGTTATTTCCCACGTAGTTCCAGTCCTTGTCTACTCCCGAAAGTTTATAGGCGTATTGGATCTTACCTGCCGAAGTGTAATCGAGTGCGGAGAACTCGATACTCAGGTTGTTTTCCGAGTATTTTAATGTAACCCGGTTGTCATCAGCATCGAAATGCGAGCTGTTTTCAGCATCGAAAATGGATTTGTTCTGGATCAATACGTCGGTTATGGCTACAAGTTGTTTTGCGGCTTTGGGCGTTAAGTTCTGGTTAGCCGGATTGAAAGCGCAGATACCTTTATTGCCGCCGAACAGAATCAATCCGGATTTTAGCTTGATCCGGGCGTCTTTAAAAAATGAACTTACCAACAAACCATCTGCATTGGAATAATAAGTAGCCGCATGTGTTATCGGATTGTAACGTATAATTCTTTTTATGGTCGATATCCATAAAAAACCAAAATTATCTTCAATTATATCCAGGATTCCTTCGTCGGTAATGCCGTAAAGGCCGCTTATGTCGGTGGCTAATTGTGTCTTGGGGTTGTAAAAGTAAATGCAACCTTCTTTTGTGCAAATATAAACCTCGCCGTTTTTCCTGCAGCAAATACTCTGCACGCTAAAGCTCTGGTAGTTTTTTATACTAAGAGAAACTTCAGAAATTTTATAGCTGTTTTTATTCCCCTGAATCTCGGGCTTAAATACAAAAAGCCCTTGTTTCTCAGTTCCAATCCATATTTTATGTTCCGAATCTTCGCCAATGCTGTTGACATTAGTTACATTGGACGATAGCAGTTTGATTTCCGAATCTAAAGGCTTTAGGTAAAGCCCCATGTTAGTTCCAATCCACATATTCCCTTTCGAGTCTTCGAATATGTTGGTGATCGTATTTTCGCGTGGATATCCGTATTTGCTGAGCGAAATAAGCTTTATTTGTGTAAGGTCGTTTATTCCGTTTTTCCTGAAAACGTGAATCAAATCTTCGCCTTCGTTAGTTACCCATATTTCGCCGGTTCTTTTGGCATACGTAATGGCACTAACACTACTTATCGTTCGCGATGCATTATCGGTAGGGCGTGTTACCACACCTGTCCGCTGGTCGAAATGAAATAACCCGATCCGGTTAATAACGATATAGAGATCTCCGGTGTTTGTTTCGCAGAACCGGGTAACGTAGGACTGCACATTGAGCATGCTTTTAATTTCGCTCAACGGGTAATTCTGGATGGAAAGCTTATTGAAATCCAGTTTGTACAGTCCGTCACCAACGGAGCCGATCCAAAGATTTCCACGCCGGTCTTTGCTTATTTCGTGAAACAGCTTGCTGGTGCTTTCATCAAAATACGAGTTTGTGTTGAGTACCTTATATGATCCATCTGCTTCTTTTTCAATTAAGCTCAAGCCGCTGAATGTAACCACCCAAATATAGCCGTATTTGTCATCCTGTGTAATGCTATATACAATATTATCAACTTTATCTGTTGAGTTTTTTGACAACTTCAATGGCTGCACAGTCATTTTTGCCTTGTAATTATAGTTCATGGTGAAAATCCCGTTTCCCCACGTGCAAATCCAGTAAACACCGTCTTTATCCTGATAAACGCGAAACGGATTATCGTCATTGCCTACTTTTGGTGAATAATAAATATGCTTCCGGTCAATATCAATGTAGCATAAACCGCCTTTCCAGAGCGAAATCCATATCCGCCCGTTGCGGTCCTCGTAAATATTGGTTACATTATTTCCTTTTAATTTTAACGGCGAATCGCTATCGGAAGAAAAACGGGTAAATTCTCCGGTTTTGGAGTTCATTCGAAGTGCGCCATACGAAGATGTTCCAATCCATACATAACCTTTGGAATCCGTCAGGATAGAGTTTATCAATTCTTTTTTGATATACTTGTTATCCAGTGGTTTGATGGAATAATTTTTTTTGTTGATAATGTTGATCCCTTCGTAGGTCCCGATCCAGAGTTGCTGGTCGTTATCTTCGGCTATGCAACGGATTTCATTGTTGGAAAGCTTCCCGGGGGTCAACGCACTCGACCTGAATACTTTCATGTCGTAACCATCAAAACGGCACAACCCATCTTTGGTTCCAAACCACATGTAGCCTTCCTTGTCGTTATAAATACGGATAACCGAATTGGATGGAAGTTTATCGTTGTAAGAAAACTTCTCGAAACTGAACGGTACAGTTGGAGGAATTGCCTGAGAATTGAAAATGCTTATTAAAAGACAGATGGAGACTAAAGTTTGTCTAAACATGGTTCTTTCGGGAATTTAATTAAGATTACAGTTGTAGGATGCAATCTGATAGATAAAGGTAGAGGCCGCGAATGGTATTGTTCGCTTATCCATAATTATTTTACTTATTTACACGAAGATACTCTGCAAAAGTAGTATTTTAAGTGCAAATTTAGATGCTGTACAATAGTTAAAGTGTAAACAATTAATAAATTCAAAAATGGTATTTATTATATGATGGCAGAAATGGACGTGAATAAAATGATTTTCTACATTTATTTAGTTTAATTCCTAAACAGAAAAAGCGTTTGCAACTCATTGCAAACGCTTTTTGTTGATGCCGGATAATTGCATTTATTTGATAGTTAGCTCTTCAATCAGGCGTGTAGCATCCCCTACTTTGTCCATGACGAACATAACGTACCGGATGTCTACATTGATTGTGCGTTGCAAGTCAGGTTCAAAAACAATGTCGCCGCTCATGGCTTCCCAGTTTCCATCAAATGCCAGGCCTATCAGTTCCCCTTTGGCATTGAAAATCGGACTTCCTGAATTACCGCCGGTAATGTCATTGTTGCTGAGGAAAGCCACGTGCATCTCGCCTGTTTTCTGGTCGATGTATGCGCCATAGTTGTTTCCTTTAATGGCTTGCTTCAGTTTTACAGGTACATCGAATTCATCATCACCCGGAATTTCTTTTTCCATGATTCCTTTGGTGGTGGTATAATATTTATATTCAATGGCATCGGCAGGTTTGTATCCGCCTATTTTGCCGTATGTCAAACGCATGGTTGAATTTGCGTCGGGAGCAAGCGCAATTCCTTTTTCAGCAGCCATAGCTTTGAGTCCGTTTTCGTACAAACGTTCGGCATCTCTTATTCTCTCCATTGCACTTGTGTATTCAATACTTTTAATTAATTCCGCAGTTTTACGTATATCCTGCGCAAAAATGACAGCAGGATCTTGCGAAAAGAATATTTCCCCCGCCTTGATGGCTTTGGTTATTTTTTCCAACGAGGCAAAGGCTGATTTCTTGTACAGGTATTTTGCATATTTGCTGTAGTCACCCTTGAATTTCTTATGAATGGTTTTGTAAATATCGGGTAGAGCATCTTCATCGACCGATTTTTTATACACCTCGAGCATAGTAACCATTGTGGCTTCATCTACTGCCGGATAATAATCTTTGTATTGTTTGGCAACTGATTTCAAAAGTGAGTCCTGCGTAATATTCTTTTTTATCAGGTTTTCAGTCGCCAATGCTATACGTGGCATTTCTACCCCGCTGGAAAGTGATTCTACCAGATAATTCATGGCGCGCCCGTAAGGATAGATGGTTTTATATCCATTTTCGAGAGTTTGCAATACATTTTTGTATTTGGCCTGCCGCTCCGGCGATACACCTACCCATGCTGCAAACTCTTTTTCCTGCGCTTGTTTCTCTTCAATAATACCGAGTTTGGCAATGGCTTTATTCATGCCAATGCTGTTTTTCCAATAGTTGGAACTGCGGGCATATTTGCTGGCATAAGCAATATTGATTGCTTCGTCGGCACGCATAAACGATTTCCAAACTTCTTGTTTGGCTCCACGTACTTCGATTCGGGCCATATTGCTTGATTTCATTCGGTAATTTACTCCCCACGAAGATAAATAACGGTTGGTTGTACCCGGATTCCCAAGTATCATGGTGTAATCGCCCGGCACATATCCCTTGTTGGATATGGAAGCAAAACGTTTGGGGTGGTAAGGAACATTGTCTTTGGAATAAGCAGCCGGTTTTCCATCGGGTGTTGAATATACACGGAACACGGAAAAATCGCCGGTATGACGTGGCCACATCCAGTTGTCAGTGTCACCGCCAAATTTGCCAATGGAAGTAGGAGGGGCGAAGGCAAAACGAATGTCAGAAAATTCTTCGTATACAAATAAATAAAATTCGTTGCCTGAGTAAAACGGTTTCAACCGGGCTGTATAATGTGTGTCTTTGGTTACTTCTGTTTCAATGGCACCAATAATTGAATCCTGTTTAGCTACACGCGCTTTGCCTGCTAATGTGTCGGGCAATTGAGATAGAACGCGCTCAGTCAGGTCCTGCACCTGCACCAGAAATTTGACGGTAAGTCCCGGACATGGAATTTCATCATTCAGTTTGTTGGCGGTAAAACCTTCTTTCAGGTAGTTGTGTTCTACCGAACTGCGTTGCTGGATGGCTTCGTAACCGCAATGGTGATTTGTGAAAACAAGGCCCTCGTTGGATACAACCACGCCTGTACAACCATTCCCGAAAATAATTACGGCATCTTTCAGGCTAACGCTTTTGTCGCTGTAAATCTCCTCGGCAGATAGGGTACAGCCTAAGCCGTTCATTTTCTGGATGTTTAGTTTCTGAATAAGAGGCAACATCCACATGCCTTCGTCGGCTTTAACTCCTGCGAAAATGCTGAGCGAAAGCATTACAATAAGTAGTTTCTTCATTAAAAAATATTGAATATTGAGTTATCTTTAAAGTAATCAGGAGAATAAACTACTCATGTTACCAGTTGTTTTTGCATATTAATGCAGTACAAATGTATGGAATTAATTTTAGATTATGTGTCGGATAGTTAAGAAAGCAAGAAAATCCCCGGTTGGGGATTTTCTTGCTTCAGTTTTCAGTTGAATTACAAATTGAATTACATAAACAAAGATATTTATATTCACATTTCGAAAACAAAAGCTACTTTTAGTTAACTCATAATTTACCTAAGGCTTGACAAACAAGGTTGTTCTGATAATTTCTAAAATATCAATGGGTTTTATTGGATGCTTATTCGTAGCTTTTAAAATCTGAATAACGAATGAATGAAACCTTGCTTTTGGTTGATTTAAAACATATCGTTAATTATTATTTGATTGCTTGTATAAACTTTTCTCTATTTTTGTTGTTTAATAATCAATAAATTTTAGATTGAATAATTGAAATTCAACTAGGATGTCGAATTTTTCTATAAAAATCATTGAATAATGAATGCTTTTATTTTGAATTGTAACGAAAATAATCTAAAAAATATCACTTTGCATTTGTGAGTTTAAAAAAATGAAGTATCTTTGCAGCACTTTTATAAAAAAGAACAATGAACAAGAATTTCTTACATATCCTCATACTCGGTATTATTATTCTCTTGCAGAACAAGTAGAAGTGAGTTTGGTATGTAGTTAATTCAATGAATATATAAAGCCTTCTCACTTCGGTGTGGAAGGCTTTTTTTTAGCCCATGCTCTAAGGGGAGTAAAAGCTCAGGGCAAAACAATGACAATTTAGCAAACAATTCTCTTATTCCCTATTTAAGGGATAGGGGGTTAAATAACAACAATATGGATAGATTATTTATCTTCGACACCACCTTACGTGATGGTGAGCAGGTTCCGGGTTGCCAGTTGAACACGATTGAAAAGATTCAGGTAGCTAAAGCACTCGAAAGTTTGGGTGTGGATGTAATTGAAGCAGGTTTTCCTATTTCCAGCCCGGGTGATTTCAATTCGGTGGTTGAAATTTCAAAAGCTGTGACCTGGCCAACGATTTGCGCCTTGACGCGCGGAGTTCAAAAAGATATTGATGTAGCAGCCGAAGCCCTCCAATATGCAAAAAATAAACGAATTCACACAGGTATCGGAACTTCAGAGTTTCATATTAAATATAAATTCAACTCTACTCAGGATGAGATTTTGGAACGTGCCGTTGCTGCGGTAAAATATGCCAAGAAACATGTTGAAGATGTGGAATTTTACTGTGAGGATGCTGGTCGTACGGATAACGTATATTTGGCTCGTGTGGTGGAAGCGGTTATCAAAGCTGGTGCTACTGTAGTAAATATCCCGGATACAACGGGTTATTGCCTGCCTTGGGAGTTTGGTGAAAAAATCAAATTCCTGATGGACAATGTAAAAGGTGTACACAATGCCATTCTTTCTACGCACTGTCACAACGATTTGGGAATGGCTACTGCCAACACTATTTCGGGCGTTCTGAATGGTGCCCGCCAAGTGGAAGTGACCATGAACGGTATCGGCGAACGTGCCGGAAATACCGCGCTCGAAGAGGTGGCCATGATTTTGAAATGCCACAAATCGTTGAATATCGAAACGCAAATCAATACGCAAAAGATCTATTCTACCAGCCGGTTGGTTTCGGGATTAATGAATATGCCTGTTCAGGCCAATAAAGCCATTGTAGGTCGTAATGCTTTTGCTCACTCGTCCGGTATTCATCAGGACGGCGTGTTGAAAAACCGTGAGAGCTATGAAATCATGGATCCAAAAGATGTGGGTATCGATCAAAATTCTATCGTGTTAACTGCCCGTAGTGGCCGTGCAGCACTGAAACACCGTTTAAGCGTGTTGGGCGTTGAAGTAGAGAATGATAAACTGGATGAAATCTATGAAGGCTTTTTGAATCTTGCCGATAAGAAAAAAGACATTAATGATGACGATGTATTGTTGCTTGCCGGAATGGAACGCAGCGAAAAACAACGTATAAAACTGGATTATTTGCAAGTAACTTCGGGAGTAGGAGTGAGGGCGGTGGCCAGTATCGGGTTAATCATTGCCAATGAGAAATTTGAAGCTGCTGCTTCCGGAAACGGACCTGTAGATGCTGCTATCAAAGCGTTGAAACAAATCATACGACGGGAAATGACTTTGCAGGAATTTACCATTCAGGCTATCAACAAAGGTAGCGATGATGTTGGAAAAGTTCACATGCAGGTTGAGCATCAGGGAGCAATTTATTACGGATTTGGTGCAAATACCGATATTGTTGCTGCTTCGGTGGAAGCCTACATCAATGCTATCAATAAATTTGTAAAATAGTTTGGGAGAACGGAATTCCGATTCCGTTTTTTTTTAGTAGAACGGAATTCCGATTCTGTTTTTGAAAGTAAAATGGAATTCCAACTCCGTTTTTTGAGGAATTAAAAGAGTGAAAAATTGCGGAATCGGAATTCCGCTCCCCCCATGTAATAAATATCTAAAATATATGAGCAAAACATTATTTGACAAAATCTGGGATGCCCATGTGGTATCTGCAGTTGAAAACGGTCCTACGCAGTTGTACATTGACCGTCATTTTTGCCACGAGGTAACCAGCCCACAGGCATTTAACGGACTTCGTGCACGCGGATTAAAAGTGTTCCGTCCTGAACAAACAACTTTGACAGCCGACCACAATACGCCAACTATCAATCAGGATCAACCGGTTAGTGATCCTATTTCACGGAATCAGTTGGATACATTCCACAAAAATGCAACTGAATTTAATTTGCCATTGTATTTCCCTCTTGGGCATATTAAGAATGGTGTGGTTCACATCATTGGACCAGAAAATGGATTTACTCATCCGGGTGCAACCATTGTTTGTGGCGACAGTCATACTTCTACTCACGGTGCTTTCGGAGCTATTGCTTTCGGTATTGGTACCAGCGAAGTGGAAATGGTGTTGGCAACTCAATGCGTGCTTCAATCCCGTCCCAAAACAATGCGCATTACTTTTAATGGTAAACTTGGTTCCGGTGTAACTGCTAAAGATTTAGCACTTTATATGATTTCTAAACTGACTACAGGTGGTGCAACAGGTTATTTTGTTGAATATGCAGGTGAGGCTATCCGCAATTTGTCGATGGAAGAACGTATGACCGTATGTAACCTTTCTATCGAAATGGGTGCACGTGGTGGTATGATTGCTCCTGACCAAACTACTTTTGATTATGTAAATGGACGTGAATTCGCTCCTAAAGGGGAAGAGTGGGACAAAAAACTGGCTTACTGGAAAACGCTAACAACTGACGAAGGCGCCACTTTCGACAAAGAACTTGTTTTTGATGCTGCCGATATTCAGCCAATGATTACATACGGAACAAACCCCGGAATGGGAATGGGTATTACCGAATCAATCCCAACATTGGATCAGGTAGATGAAGCCGGACGTATTTCATACCAGAAATCATTGGAGTACATGGGTTTTGAAGCCGGTGAAAAGCTGGAAGGAAAAGCTATTGATTATGTATTCCTGGGTAGCTGTACCAATGGTCGTATCGAAGATTTCCGGGCATTTACAGCTTTTGTGAAAGGTAAAAAGAAAGCCGATAACGTTGTTGCATGGTTAGTTCCGGGAAGTTGGATGGTTGAAAAACAAATACGTGAAGAAGGTTTGTTAGATATTCTGACTGAATCTGGCTTTGCTCTTCGTCAACCGGGCTGCTCTGCTTGTCTGGCCATGAACGATGATAAAGTTCCTGCCGGAAAATATGCAGTTTCTACATCAAACCGTAATTTCGAAGGTCGTCAGGGTCCGGGTGCACGTACTATTCTGGCTGGTCCGCTTGTAGCTGCGGCTGCAGCAATCTCTGGAAAAATAACAGATCCACGCGCATAATTTTAGAACGCAAATTACGCAAATTGTCGCAAATCAGATAAACCTATGGAAGAAAATGATGTAATGGTTCCCCAAGAATTAATTGATATTATTTTAAAGCAGTTTTATAGGATATACAATGATTTAGGTTATGGATTTCTTGAAAGAGTTTATCAAAATGCCTTATATTTTGCATTAGTTGAACAAGGATTGAAATGTGAAGCCGAAAAACCAATAAAGGTTTTTCATGATGGTCATGTTGTTGGCGATTATCGTGCCGATTTATTTGTTGAAGACTGCGTAATTTTAGAACTAAAAGCTTGTGAAGAACTAAATCCCGCTCACGAAAGTCAGTTGATTAATTATTTAAAAGCAACAGAAATAGAAGTGGGTTATTTGCTCAATTTTGGGAAAAAAGCCAAATTCAGCAGAAAAGTATATTCAAATAACAGAAAATTTCTATAACTAAATAAAAGAACAAAAATTTGCGTTCATTTGCGTAATTTGCGTTCGAATAATATTAAAATGGAAAAATTTATAACACTTACTTCAACGGTTGTACCTCTTCCGATTGAGAACGTAGATACTGATCAAATTATACCGGCTCGCTTCTTGAAAGCGACCAATAAAGATGGTTTTGGTGATAATCTTTTTGCAGATTGGCGTTACAATAAAGATGGAAGTCCGAAAGCGGATTTCGTTTTGAATAACCCAACTTTTGGTGGTTCAATTCTTGTTGCAGGAAAGAACTTCGGTTCGGGTTCAAGCCGCGAACACGCTGCCTGGGCTATTGATGGATACGGATTTAAAGTCGTAGTTTCAAGTTTCTTTGCCGATATTTTCCAAAATAACGCCTTGAACAATGGCGTACTTCCGGTAGTTGTATCGGCTGATTTTTTGGCTGAAGTTTTTGCTTTAGTTAACGCTGATCCAAAAGTTACATTGACAATTGATCTGGAAAATCAGACTATTACCAATAATGCAACAGGAAAATCTGAAACTTTTGCAATAAATGCTTACAAGAAAGAATGTTTGCTCAATGGTCTTGATGATATTGATTATCTGTTAAGCAAAAAAGCGCAGATTGAGCAGTTCGAAAAAACAAGAGTTTAATTAGTCCTTTATACCCTTTCCAAAATTCCAAACATTGGAAAGGATAAAATCTAATATCGAATTATGATAGAAATAATGGATACCACGCTTCGCGACGGTGAACAGACCTCCGGTGTCTCGTTTGCGTCGCATGAGAAGTTGAGCGTTGCACGGCTTTTGCTGGAAGAATTATGCGTAGACAGAATTGAAATAGCCTCGGCACGTGTGTCCGAAGGTGAATTTGCTTCGGTAAAACGCGTTGCTCAATGGGCCCGCTCCCGTGGACACATTGACAAGGTTGAAGTATTAGGGTTTGTTGATGGCCGCTTGTCATTAGACTGGATTCGGAATGCAGGTTGTACAGTGTTAAATCTGTTGTGCAAAGGTTCGTTGAAACACTGTACGCACCAATTGAAAAAAACGCCCGAACAGCATGTTGAAGATATCAAAGGGGTATTGGCAACAGCTAAAGAAATGGGAATTTCTGTCAATGTTTATCTGGAGGACTGGTCGAACGGCATGCGTGAATCGGAAGACTACGTTTACTTTATGGTTGACAACCTGAAAGATCAATCTATTAAACGGTTTATGCTGCCCGATACGTTGGGAATTCTGAATCCTACAGAGACTTTCGATTTTTGTAGCAAAATGATTTCTCGTTATCCTGATTTACATTTCGATTTTCATGCGCATAACGATTATGATTTTGCTGTTGCCAATGTTTACGAAGCTGTAAAGGCCGGAGTGAAGGGCATTCATGTTACTGTAAACGGTTTGGGCGAACGTGCCGGAAATGCACCGTTGTCGAGTGTTCTTGCCGTTCTGCACGACCATTTGAACATGTCTACCGATTTGCAGGAAGATAAGATTAATTCAGTAAGTAAGGTCGTTGAAACCTATTCTGGTATCAGAATCCCACATAATAAGCCGGTAATTGGTGAAAATGTGTTTACGCAAGTCGCTGGGGTTCATGCCGATGGTGATAACAAAAAAAATCTCTATTATAACGATTTGTTGCCTGAACGATTTGGCCGTGAACGTCAGTATGCGTTAGGAAAAACTTCAGGGAAGGCAAATATTTTAAAAAACTTACAGCAACTTGGAATTGAGCTTGATGATGAAATGATGCAACGTGTAACTGCTCGCGTCATTGAACTGGGAGATAAGAAAGAAACTGTATCAATTGATGAGTTGCCATATATTGTGTCCGATGTTCTGAAAAATGAACAAGAAGACCAGGTAATTAAAATGCTTAATTACTCTTTGTCGTTGACTTTTGGACTGCGTCCAATGGCTACCGTAAAAATGGAGATAGGCGGGAAAGTTTATGAGCAATCGGCTTCTGGCGATGGACAGTATAATGCTGTTTCAAAAGCTATGTGGAAAATATATAAAAGCTTAAATAAGCCTACACCGGAATTATTGGACTACGTAGTTGTTATACCTCCTGGTGGAAAAACAGATGCATTTGTGCAAACTATTATTACCTGGAAGTTTAACGATAAAGTATTTAAAACTCGTGGATTGGACAGTGACCAAACTGTTGCTGCAATAAAAGCGACAATGAAAATGCTGAATATAATTGATTGATAATTATAAGCAATGGTTGTTAAGCCGCCGGCAGTATATTCCAGATAAAAATATAGATTGCAATAAAAAGCAGTGAAATTAAAGTTTTGATTTTTACGACATGTTTTTTCTCTTTCTTAGGAATAGACTTGAGAATAAACACGAGGACAATAAGCAGAAATGCTGCAATTGGAATTAAAACGGCGTTCATAAGTATTTAATTTAAAGGTAATAGGCTGTAAAAATAGGAATTTCTATTACGACGACAAAATTATTTGCCACAAAAATAAAATAAATCATTAAAAAATATCAAAAATGTCAAATTTGGAAACTAAAACCCTGAATATTGCGGTTTTACCTGGAGACGGTATCGGTCCGGAAATTGTGGAGCAAGCTTTAAATGTTACAAAAGCTATTTGTAGTAAATTTGGTCATTCATTAACGTATGAATATGCTATCGTAGGTGCATGTGCTATTGATGCAGTTGGAGAGCCTTATCCAAAGACAACTCATGATCTTTGCATGAAATCCGACGCTGTGCTTTTCGGTGCTATCGGTGACCCGAAATACGACAATAACCCGGCTGCAAAAGTTCGTCCAGAGCAAGGTTTGCTGAAAATGCGCAAAGATTTGGGTTTGTACGCCAATATTCGTCCTGTTACAACTTTCCCATCACTGATCCACAAATCCCCACTTCGTGCCGACTTAGTTGAAGGTGCCGATTTTATGTGTATTCGTGAATTAACCGGTGGTATGTATTTCGGTCGTCCACAGGGAAGAGCAGAAGACGGAAACACGGCTTATGATACTTGTGTTTATACGCGCGAGGAAGTAGAACGCATCTTGCATTTGGCTTATAAATATGCCGGACAACGCAACAAAAAAGTAACTATTGTAGATAAAGCAAATGTATTGGCAACTTCACGTTTGTGGCGTCAGATTGGTCAGGAAATTGCCCCACAATATCCTGATATTGAGACTGAATTCATGTTTGTTGATAATGCTGCTATGCGTATTATCCAATGGCCCAAAAGCTTTGATGTATTGGTGACTGAAAACTTATTCGGTGATATTCTGACTGACGAAGCTTCGGTAATCACCGGTTCGTTGGGAATGTTGCCTTCGGCTTCAGTTGGTATTCATACTTCTGTGTTCGAGCCAATACATGGTTCATATCCGCAGGCTGCCGGAAAAAATATTGCCAATCCGTTGGCAACTATTCTTTCTGCTGCTTTAATGTTTGAATATGCTTTTGGTATGATGGAAGAAGGTGCTTTGATTCGTGAAGCTGTTGCTGCAAGTATGGATGCTAATGTTGTTACCGAAGATATCGCTAACAATGGAAAAGCTTTTTCTACTTCAGAAGTAGGTGAGTGGATCGTAAATTATATCTCGAAATAAGGTTTCGTTTTTTGAACATAAAAATAAGCCAATCGTAAAAACGGTTGGCTTATTTTTTTCTCAGAATAACCGAGTTAGAACTCGGTTCACCCATTACAATAATTTTTCGATATCAGTAATTAAATCAGCAGGTTTGGTTGAAGAACCGTATCTGTTCACCGGATTTCCCTTTTTATCAAGTAAGAACTTGGTGAAATTCCATTTTATGTCGTTTCCCAATGTCCCGGGAAGAGCGGTTTTAAGGTATTTGTAAAGAGGATCTGCATTATCGCCGTTTACCTCAATTTTCTGAAACATAGGGAATGTAACTCCATATTTCATTGAGCAAAATTTGGAAATTTCTTCAGCACTTCCCGGTTCCTGGCCTCCGAACTGGTTGCATGGAAAACCCAAAATAACCAATCCTTTGTCTTTGTACTGTTTGTAAAGTTTTTCCAATCCTTCGTATTGGGGAGTAAAGCCGCATTTACTTGCTGTATTGACAACCAGCACCACTTTACCTTCGTAGGCTTTCATACTAATTTCTTTACCTTCAATATTTTTAGACTTGAATTTGTAAAATGGGGCGGCATTTTTTTCTGCTATAGCAGGCAAGAACAAAGCTATAGCTAAAAGTAAAATAATTATTTTTCTCATTATTTTCTGAATTTAAATTTATTTTTCTTTATGTTCTACTGATTCTAATACTTGTATGAGGTTGTATAACCTGCTTTTTAATTCAAGTGCCTCTTCCAGTTGGGTTTTGTCCATTGTTATATTTAGTTTGTTCAATAAGTTGAAAGGAACTTCGGCAGCTTCTGTTTGCATTGCCTTACCAGGTTCGGTTAGTTTTACTATTACTTTCCGCTGATCGGTTTTAGAGGACTCACGGGTAAGAATTTGCTGTGTTTCCATGCGTTTGAGCAATGGAGTTACAGTGTTCGTATTCAGAATCAGTTTTTCTGCAATTTCATTCACAGTTAACTCATCGTGTTCCCAAAGTACCATTAGTACTAAATATTGCGGATAGGTTATCCCAAGCCTGTCCAAATCCTCCTGATATGCCCTGATTATAAGTCGGGATGCAGCATACAAAGGGAAGCATAACTGGTTTTCTAATTTCAATTGATCGTAATTCATTTTGAATCTTTTTTTCAATAGTCAAACGTAAATAAGCCTGATTTGTTTAGCTGGTCTGCTCAAGCCTGGTTTTATGCTAATAATGCTTCGATATCTGACCGTAGTTTTTCAGGCTTTGTTAAGGGCGAAAAACGTTTCACGGGTTTGCCATTTTTGTCAATAAGAAACTTTGTGAAATTCCATTTTATTTTTTTACCGGGAAATCCATTCAATTCATCCTTAAGATATTTGAAAATGGGATGAGTATTTTTGCCGTTTACTTCCACTTTCGAAAACATAGGGAATGAAACCCCATAGTTAATCAGGCAGCCTTCAGAAATTTCTTTTTCCGTGCCTGGCTCTTGATTTCCGAATTGATTACATGGGAATCCGAGAATAACCAACCCTTTGTCTTTATATTCTTTATGCAGTTTCTCCAGCCCTTCGTATTGTGGAGTGAAGCCGCATTTACTGGCTGTGTTTAGTACTAATACAACTTTGCCTTTATAGCTTTCGGTGTTGATCTCTTTACCTTGTAATGATGTTGCTGTGAATTGATAAAAGTTTGATTCCATTTTGTTTTCTTTATATTTGTGTTAAATACGAATTGTATGTCGCTTGCGATACAAAAATAGGTTTTTATATCGTTCACGATATAAAAATAAGCAGATAAATAACATTTATTAGTAAATCAATCTGTTGTGTTGACTTAATTTTTTAGTTTTGCCAATAGTTTCGGGTAAAGTTCATCTCTAACCAGCTTGCAATTTGGCTCTTTTCGAAGAATTTTTTCGTAGGTGAGTCTCGATTCTTCAGGCATATCAATTTTATCGTAGGTAATAGCAAGTATCGTGAGTAAATTAATGTATTTCCAGTTCAGAATGGTGTCTTTCTTCTTCTCGAGCAGATTTACACCTTTTAAATAGTAATTTAATGCTTCTTTTTTATCTCCACCAAGAAGATATGGGTAATAGAAGTGGATATTTCCCATATCAATAATTGCTTGTATATTTTGACTATCCAGCTCATAGGCTTTATAAACATATTTATTAATGTCGGATTTTAAATGAATTAGTTTGACTTTATTTATCCCAATTCGAAATCCAACAAATGCTCCTTTATACGAATAAGCAGTCGCATTTTGAGGTGAAATACGAAGAACTTCGTTGATTAATTTTTCACCACGCGCAAGTTCAATTTGAGCTGCCTCATATCGCTTTTTTTCAATCAAATGCCCAATATAACCATAATAATAGTCAATACATTCCAATTTCTGATCAGTGGTTATTGGCTTTTTTGCGGTTTCAAATTCTCTGATTATATTTCCCCATTTCCCTATTTCCCTATTTATAAAAGTATTGTAAAATATCTTTTTATATTGAGATTGTGAATTAATATCTGGAATGAATGAAAACAGGATAATCGTAATAATCAACTCAATTACAATGTGTTTTGACTTTTTCATATCCAGCTCTTTTCATAGTTGTTATACTAAAACCTTCAGAATTATTTCTTTAAAATCAGATTCAGGTTTATGGTGATATAATAATTGTTTTCGGTTTTATGGTTAATTGTATTCGCACTACTTTTTTTTGTCGGTTGACTTACTTATGTGTATGTAATTCTAGTGACTTATTGTGTGTTTGAGATGAACAGAAGCAGCAAAAGTGAGTAGTTGTAAAACAAGAAATTTAATAAAAAGCCTTTTCTCCTTTACATGTAAGATAGATTAAATCATCCGTCAACACATATATGTAACAACTGAAAAATCTATTTTGTTGGTCTCAAGTATCAACTAAAGGATAATAAAACTACAGAAAGGAGAAAAAAATAAAATGAGTTTAAAAGTTTGAATTTAATATAGCTTATAGTGCTTCCAAATTGCATACGGGTAAAATAGAGGGTTTATTCAGTGAAAGATAGTTTCCCTGAAAAGCGGATTATTGAATACGTTTGTTGTCAATGCTTTCGATTGGTATTATACAAGATTAAAACGGAAGGATTAAAACTTAAAACAAAACGAGCTTGCTGCATTTTGCAACAAGCTCGCTTTGTTTTTGGATTCTTCTTTTTTTTAATACGCTGATTCAAATTGCTGCAGGAACCGAACATCGTTTTCGGAGAACATACGCAGGTCTTTTACCTGGTATTTCAGGTTGGTAATACGTTCAACACCCATGCCAAAAGCGTACCCGGAATATACTTTCGAGTCGATACCGCAGTTTTCAAGTACGTTAGGGTCTACCATGCCGCAACCGAGGATTTCCACCCAACCTGTGTGTTTGCAGAACGGACAACCTTTTCCACCGCATATATTACATGAAATATCCATTTCGGCACTAGGCTCAGTGAATGGAAAATATGATGGGCGCAAGCGGATGTCGGTGTTTTCACCAAACATTTCTTTGGCAAAATACATCAGGGCTTGTTTCAGGTCGGCAAAAGATACATCTTTGTCGATATACAATCCTTCCACTTGATGAAAGAAGCAGTGTGCACGGTACGAAATGGCTTCGTTGCGGTAAACACGGCCGGGAAACAACATACGGATAGGTGGTTTCTGATGTGCCATCACGCGCGATTGTACCGATGATGTATGGGTACGAAGCAATACATCCGGATTTTGTTCGATAAAGAAAGTGTCCTGCATATCGCGGGCAGGATGCTCCGGTGGAAAGTTCAATGCGCCAAATACATGCCAGTCGTCCTCAATTTCAGGCCCTTCTGCAATGGTAAAACCTATGCGTGAGAAAATATCTATAATTTCGTGTTTAACCAGCGAAAGCGGATGACGTGTCCCCAGTTTAATTGGATCGGCGCTACGGGTTAAATCCGTTTTGTTGTCTTCAGTTGCTGAATTGCTGAAAGCATCTTTCAGGTCGTTTATTTTATCTTGGGCAACGTTTTTCAATTCGTTAAGCAATTGGCCTACTTCGCGTTTTTCTTCGTTGGCTACGTTTCTGAAATCATTGAAAAGCTCTGAAATTTGTCCTTTTTTACTCAGGTATTTAATACGAAGTGCTTCCAGTTCATCCTGGTTAGCTGCTGCCAGCTGGCTTACTTCTTCCAGTAGTTGTTTAATCCGATTTTTCATTTTTGTTGTCTTGATATTTTCTCCAGTGGATGGTAACTTGCCTGTTTGTCAAATGATTGCATAATCATTTATAGGGCTTTGCGATTTTCTATCAGTATGCAAAAGTAATCATTTTTCCACGAAAATTTTATTGTGTTTAAAAAAAAAGGTTTCTAATCCCGATTTTGTCTGAATTTTGCCTTATATTTGTCAAACGCTAATTTATTTCAGTATGAAACTAGCAGCAATCGGGGATTGTTTTGCGAGTTCCATACGACCTTTTAAAATTAACTGTTGTCGTATGAATATTCAGAATATACTTCAATTTCTGGAAGAATTGAAAATCAATAATAATCGTGAGTGGTTTGCCGAAAATAAAGGCAGGTACGATGCTATCCGAATTTATTTCGAAAAACTGAGTAAGGAATTGATTCATGAAATATCTGGTTTCGATGAGGAAATAAAGCATGTGGAAGTGAAGGATTGCGTTTTTCGTATTTATCGCGATACGCGTTTCTCGCACGATAAAACTCCATATAAAACCCATTTCGGTGTATTTATAGCTTCTGCCGGAGGGCGTAAAAGCCAACGTGGCGGCTATTACCTGCATCTGGATCCTGACGGTTGTTTTGTTGCTGCAGGTGTTTGGTGTCCGCAACCAGACTTATTAAAAGCGCTGCGTCAAAGTGTTTACGATAATATTGACGAGTTGAATGAGATTCGCCGGAATCCGGATTTTTCCAGGTATTTTAATGATTTCTATAGCGAAGATAAACTCAAAACCGTTCCGCGTGGGTTTCCAAAAGATTTTCCGGATGCTGAGTTGCTAAAGTTGAAACATTATATGGTTGAATACAAGCTTGATGGAGAAGTGCTTAAAGGAGATAATCTTATTCAATATATTGCCGGAATAGTGAAAAGTGCTTATCCATTAAATCGCTTTTTGAATTACACGGTCGACGAAGTCAGTTCGTAAAAGCCGTTTATATATAGTAAGAAGCCTGAAATAGAGTGTTAGGAAACTGGCACATCCTTCGTGTTACAAACAATTAAATGAAAAATAAAAATGATTTTAGATTCTTTAGAAAATTCAGGATTGTACGAATCAATCCACCCACGTTTTAAGCAAGCTTTTGATTTTTTGCGCAACAATGATTTGGCATCGCTTCCGCTTGGAAAAGTGGAGTTAGATGGTACAAATTTGTTTGTAAATGTGGTAGAAATTCCCGGAAAAACTGCGGATGTAGCCAAAATGGAAACACATAACCGCTATATTGATATTCAGGTGCCTGTAAGCAAAACCGAAACAATGGGTTGGATTTCTGGATGTAAACTTAAAGAAGTAACCGATCCATATAATGCCGAAAAGGACCTTAGTTTTTTTGCTGACAAAGCAACGAACTTTATTGTTGTTCAACCTTTTGAGTTTGCTGTCTTCTTCCCGGAAGATGGACATCAGCCAGGTATTGTGGATGGAATGATCAAAAAACTTATCGTTAAAGTGTTAGTCTAGCTTTCTCTTTGTTTGCAATTTATATTTAATTTCTTGCGAATGGTATAAGGTGGATGTGAATGGTCCGAAATAAGATCATTCTTACCATTTTATATTTATACTATTGTTGATTTTACTCACAAAAAATGCCTTCGGATTTATCTCAGATAAATTGAAGATATAAACTTGATTATATGAAATGAACTTGAACCGTTGTCTGCTAAAGACGGAATGATTTCATATTTATTTCATGTGATAATTAAAACGACGTTTGCATATGAAAGACCTTGCTATTATTAAATCAGACCCGTGGCTGGCACCTTTTGCCGGTGCAATAAACGGACGCTACGAATATTTTGAAAGTGTTGAGAAGAAACTGACTGGTGATGGACAAACATTATCCGGCTTTGCAACAGGTTATATGTTTTTTGGGTTGCACCGGCTTTCTGATGGTTGGGTTTTTCGTGAATGGGCTCCCAATGCTACGGCTATATTTATGATCGGCGATTTCAATAACTGGCAACGGCATCCTGATTATCAATTGAAGAAAATGCAAAATGGCATTTGGGAAATTCGTTTGCCGGAATATGCCATTGCTCATTCCCAACTTTATAAATTGCTGATTGAATGGGAAGGTGGGAGCGGAGAACGTATTCCGGCCTGGGCACGGCGAGTGGTTCAGGATGATTCAACCAAGATTTTCAGCGCGCAGGTGTGGAGTCCTTTTCAGCCTTACGTATTTAAAAATACCAAATTTGTTCCGAAAACTGATCCGCTTTTAATTTATGAATGTCACATTGGCATGTCAAGTTCGGAGGAGAAAGTTTCAAATTATGAAGAGTTCCGTACGAATGTGTTGCCACGCGTATCACGTGCCGGATATAACTGCATCCAGATCATGGCCATTCAGGAACATCCGTATTACGGCTCGTTTGGTTATCATGTTTCCAGTTTTTTTGCAGCTTCATCCCGCTTCGGTACCCCGGAAGAACTAAAACACTTGATTGATGATGCGCATGGCATGGGAATCTCAGTGATTATGGATATTGTCCATTCTCATGCGGTTCGTAACGAGGTAGAAGGTCTTGGACGTTTCGATGGTACGCCTTACCAGTATTTCCACGGTGGCTCAAGACGTGAGCATCCGGCATGGGATTCACTTTGTTTTGATTATGCAAAACCATCGGTACTCCACTTTTTACTTTCCAACTGCAAATTCTGGTTGGAAGAATATAAATTTGATGGCTATCGCTTTGATGGTGTAACGTCAATGCTTTACCGCAGTCATGGACTCGGAGAGGATTTTAGCGGTTACGAATCATATTACAATCTCAATCAGGATGGTGATGCAATTTGCTATCTGACATTAGCCAATAAATTAATACATGAGGTAAACCCTAACGCTATCTCTGTGGCTGAAGAAGTTAGTGGAATGCCGGGGCTGGCAACAAAAGTGGAAGATGGTGGTATTGGTTTTGATTACCGTATGGCCATGGGAATTCCTGATTTCTGGATTAAAATGATCAAGGAAGTAAAGGACGAAGACTGGAAAGTCGGTCATATTTTATGGGAGTTAACTAACCGCCGTTCCGATGAAAAGACAATTAGCTATGCCGAGAGTCATGACCAAGCCTTGGTAGGCGATAAAACAATTATTTTCCGCTTAATCGATGCCGAAATGTACTGGCATATGCAACGTGGTGATAACACGTTAATTGTGGATAGGGGAGTAGCGTTGCATAAAATGATCAGACTTATTACTGCGAGCACAATTAACGGTGGGTATTTGAACTTTATGGGCAATGAATTCGGACATCCTGAATGGATTGATTTCCCCCGCGAAGGAAATGGTTGGTCGCATAAATATGCCCGTCGCCAATGGGAATTGGTTGATAACGAGAAATACCTCTACAATGCTTTAGGTGAATTCGACCGTGAAATGATTGCCATGATAAATTCAGTTCCTGAATTTAATGAAACGCCTGTACAGCAATTGTGGGACAAAGAAGGTGACCAGGTATTGGCTTATCAGCGCGGAAAATTTGTATTTGTCTTCAATTTCAATGGATCCAAATCGTTTACTGATTATGGAATTCTTGCTGATAAAGGGAGTTATAAAGTAGTGCTAAATACAGATAAAACTGTTTTTGGTGGCTTTAACCTGATTGATGAAAGTATTGAACATTTTACCTTGCCAAATCCGAAAGAGCCAACAGGCAAAGAGTGGTTAAAACTTTATATTCCTGCCAGAACAGCTTTTGTATTGAAAAGACAATAATCTGGTAAATGTAAAAGATCAAAGCAGTGTTAGAACTTTGAGACTTATTAAAAAACAGGCTGAATATCAATTTGATGTTCAGCCTGTCTTGTATTTATCGACACTTATAACGAAATAGAATTAGTGGTGTGCAATTGGATCCGGATTTCCATCCGGGTCTCCATTTACTGTTCCGCTGGTTTGTAGAGCACCAATCAGCAGTAATCCACTAACATGCGGAGCCGCCATGGAGGTGCCTGACAAAGTTGCATATCTTGCATCTTTATACGTTGAGTATATGGAAACACCCGGTGCGCAATAATCAACAGGCGGATTTCCAAAGTTTGAAAACGAAGCCCAGCTGTCGGAACTGTTCATAGCTGAAATAGTGTAAATGTTAGGTCCGTTTACACGAGCCGGAGAGTGATTGTTTGAATCGTCAGTTTCATTGCCTGCCGCCAGAACAAATTTTACATTGGCAGATGCATTAAATACAGCCAGATCAAGGCTGCTGGATGCACTGCCACCTAAACTCATATTTGCAACATCGCCTGCCTGTCCTTTTTCTGCAACATAATCCACACCGGCTATTACACCCGATACAGTTCCACTTCCCGAACGATTAAGCACGCGTACAGATACTAATTTTGCTCCGGGAGCTACACCTACTACTCCGATTGAGTTGTTTTTTGCAGCAATAATCCCGGAAACGTGCGAGCCATGCCCATTTTCATCATTTGGAGTTGTTTTAGCTCCTAAAAATGTCACCGATCTGGTTAAGTCTACATTTAGATCCGGATGGTCTAAATCAATACCGGTATCAATAATCCAGGCAGTTCCGCTTGGAGTTGTGGTTCCACCACCAACACGTGTTATACCCCATGGCGTAGCTTGAGTGGGAGCAGGATGTACCGGTTTCCCATTTACATTAATCGGTGATAAAGAAATTACAGCATCTGGTTCAATTGATTTAATTGAATTGTCGTTGGCTAACAGTTTGACCTGTGCTGGAGTAAGTCTTACAGTAAATCCTTTCAGTGCCGATTGGTAAATTTCTTCGAGGTCACCAGAGATTTGGTGTTTTTTTAATATGCCCTGTGCTTTTGAGATTACATTGTCTTTACGTGTTTGAAGATTAATCGCTTTTTGATCTACATCTTCGTTAATCACAACAATGTATTTATTGTTCATAGCGGAACTTGCAACCAATGTGGGAACTCCAACTTTCGATATAGCAACCGATTGTAAATCCGGAGAATTACAACTTGAGAATAATATGCCGAAAAATAATACTCCGGACATAAAAACTGATAAGAGTAGTCTGAATTTAGTCATGATTCCGAGTTTTTAAAATTAATGTTTAATTTGATTAGACCCAGTTTAATTTAAATACTCAAAAATGATTCAAATTAAGGTCTCGTTTATTTAGTTGATGTTCGATAAAGCACTCTTTTCTCATTGTATAACAATACAGGAATCAGTATAGTTTTTTGTTTTTTTTTCTATTAGATAAACATTTCATAAATAAAAAACCGGCTGAATATCAATTCTGATATTCAGCCGGTTTAGGTGTGTACAGTGTAAAATACTATTGTTGCTTTTTTTATTGCTTTTTTGCGCAAAGAGACTAAAAATATGAGGAATATTCTCCCGGAAATCTTATTCTTTTATTTCGAAGAAACTGAAGTTTACATTCCCGTAATTACGGTGATCAGAAAAATTAGGATGATTTATAAATGAATGTTTTGCTGAATGTTCTAATACAAAAAGCCCGTCTGCTTTGAGTAATTTATGTGAGAAAATTAAGTCGGGGATTTGGGCGAGTTTGTCTAACTCATAAGGTGGATCGGCAAAAATCATATCAAATTGGGAGTGACAGCTTCCAATAAATTTGAATACATCCATCTTCATTAATGAGAGGTTGTCTATTTTCAGCTCGGTGCATACTTTGCGAATGAAATTGCAATGGCGGTCGTTTTGCTCAATGGTGATAACGCTTTTGCAGTCGCGTGATACAAATTCAACGCTGATACTTCCGGTGCCAGCAAACAAATCAAGTACCTCGATGCCTTCGAAATCGATCCGGTTATTCAACAAATTAAATAAACCTTCTTTTGCAAAGTCGGTTGTAGGACGTGCTGTGATATTGGCCGGAGCTAATATTCGTCTCCCTTTATATTTTCCACTAATTATTCTCATTTTTTTCTTTTCTATTATCTTACCACTATAAACTGATAACTTTCGCGTATTTCTCCAATACTTTCCCTAACTCCGGTTTTTTCTCAGAATTGTACAAAAATACGTCACATTTCTCAATATCAAGCGAAAGCTGTTCAATTATATCCAATGCATGATAAGTAAAATCTTCAGGAGTTTGGTAGCCGAAGCTGTTCAATAACTGGAGTTTTCCATTTTTTAATGCAATTACATCCATCGTTTTGGGTCTTACCCAGATAGAGAGTGAATTCGCCTGCAGCGGTTTGATTTTGTTTTTTAACAACCAACTAAGTTGATGTTCTATAATTGATTCCGGAAATAAACGTGCCAGGGCTTGTTCTAATGGTGACGGAATTGCGAATACGTTTACCGTATCCCAGTCAGAAACATAATTATATATGACCCGCTCATTTTTTTCTTTTTTGTGTTGGAAATACAGGAAATCCATTGCCTCTTCACGTTTAAAAAAGGGCGTCGGAATAAATATATAACTATCCAATTCGCAGATTATATTTACCTTTTTATAGTGATATGGTGTTTCAATACTTATTATTCTGACTATTTCTTCTGCGGATAAATTGAATAAAGATGTAGAAATGTTTTGAGTCGAAAGCAATAAACCTGATTCGTCATTGATAAATAAAGAAAATCCATCCGAATTGATTCGTATGGATAAAATGTATAAATTTCCGGCAGTATTTTCCATGTTCGTTATATTAATGCAAATTTAGAAAAGAAAATCCAATACTCCTCTATCTGCTTGTTTTTTTATCTGATTTTTTCAAAACTGTTTTCTGCATCAGTTTTTCAAGACTTTTTCTGTTTCTATTGGAATGTTCTTTAAATTTGTATTGTATCTTTGCAACTTAAACAGAAAGTGGTGGATAGCAAGTAATAGGTGTTGACAGTATTCACCGCCAAATTGATAACCGATAACTGAAAATTGAAAATGAATTTATCGTTTCGTACATCATATAGCCGGATTGTTCATGCGCACCCTAATCTTTTTTCTTATGAAGAACGAAAGGAACTGAGAGCGATTTTAAGCAAATTCGTGGAACTTTATCCGCCCGAAGGTGCTACCCCGGGTCGTTCTATTTCGGATAAGATTCAGATTGTTGAGATTGTTCTGGATGAAATCGGACTCGGAAAAGCAGCTGTTTTAAGTGTGCTTTTTCATGAATTAGTTGAGAAAAAACAACTTAGTGTATCCGAAATTGAAACTAAGTTTAAAACTCAGGTTTCATCAATTATACAGGGAATGATGCGTGTGGAAGAACTTTATGCACGCAATGCCTCGCTCGAAACAGAAAACTTTCGCAAATTATTTCTGACGTTTGCAGAAGATGTTCGTGTGATTCTGATTATTATAGCCGAGCATCTGCAAATTATGCGTACTCTGGACGCATTCCCGGAAGAAAAGAGACAAAGTATTGCCCGCGAAGCTTCATTTCTGTATGCTCCATTAGCTCATCGTATGGGTTTGTACGCGGTGAAAACCGAAATGGAAGATTTGTCGCTGAAACATACAAATCGGGATATTTACCGTGAAATTGCACATAAACTGAACGAAACCAAGCGTTCGCGTGATCAATTTATTTCTGATTTTATCGAGCCGTTGAAGCAAAAACTCAGCGAGATTGGATATGAGTTTACCATCAAAGGGCGTACAAAGTCCATTAACTCTATTTATTCGAAAATAAAGAAACAAAATACGCCATTCGAAAATATCTACGATTTATTTGCCATTCGCATCATATTCGATGTGCCTCTGGATAAGGAGAAAGCAGCTTGTTGGCAGGCGTATTCTATTGTGGCCGATATGTATCAGCCCAACCCGAAGCGTTTGCGCGACTGGATTTCTATACCGAAAACAAATGGCTATGAGAGTTTACATACTACAGTGTTGAGTACGCAGGGCAAATGGGTTGAAGTTCAGATTCGTACTGTAAGAATGGACGAAGTGGCCGAAAAAGGACTTGCTGCTCACTGGAAATATAAAGGTATCAAAAGCGAGTCGGGCATGGACGAATGGCTGAAAAATATTCGTGAAATTCTGGAAAATCCGGAGCTCAATGCCGTTGACTTCATGGATGAATTCAAATTGAATTTGTACGATAAAGAGGTGTTTGTTTTTACGCCAAACGGTGATTTACACAAATTGCCGAAAGGTGCTACGGCTCTTGATTTCGCTTTTTCAATTCACTCCGGTTTGGGTAGTAAATGTGTTGGAGCCAAAGTAAATGGCAAAAATATGCCGATAAAATATGTGCTGAATAATGGTGATCAGGTGGAAGTGTTGACATCACCCACTCAAAAACCAAATCCGGCATGGTTGAATGTAGTCACTACTTCAAAAGCTAAAAATAAAATTCGACAGGCACTGAAAGAGGTTGAGTTTAAGGATGCTGAAATGGGACGGGAAACTTTGGTTCGTCGTTTTAAAAACTGGAAAATTGATTTGGATGATGGGAAAATTTCCCGCTTGGCCAAGAAAAAAGGATTTAAAACTGTCAGTGATTTTTATCAGGAAATAGCCCATGAGAAACTGGATATGCATGTTGTTCGTGAGGCTTATCAGGATTTAGATAAACCGACTGTAATTGAACATTCTGAAAGCAGAAAAGCTGACACTTTTTCAAAAGAACCCGAATTATCCGGAATCTCAACTAAAGAAGACGTATTGGTAATCGGGCAGGATTTGAAGAATGTAGACTTCAAACTGGCTAAATGCTGTAATCCTATTTATGGTGACGATGTTTTTGGCTTTGTTTCGGTAGTAGGAGGGATTAAAATACATAAAACCGATTGTCCGAATGCGCCTCAGATGATTGCTCGTTTTGGTTACCGTATTGTAAAAGCGCGTTGGTCCGGAAAATCTGTAGGGTCTCAATATCCGATTACACTACGCATTGTTGGACATGATGATATTGGTATTGTTACGAATATTACCTCGTTGATTTCTAAAGAGAAAAATATCTCATTACGTTCAATATCTATTGATTCGAATGCAGGGCTTTTTCAGGGAAACCTGACAATTATGGTAAATGATACCAAGGATTTGGATGGGATAGTTAAAAAATTGAGGTTGGTTAAAGGGGTTAAGAATATCTCAAGATCGTAAGACAATCGACTAGTTTTTCAGATGCAATTTGAATACTGTAAATCTAATAATGAATTCATTTTGTCCCCAATAGTAATTGCGAAATAATTAAATTGTAAATATATTATGTTTTCAGGAATAATTGAAGAAGCAGCCCAGGTGGTTGCATTAGAAAAGGATCAGGAGAATCTACACATAACCATGTCGTGCTCGTTTACGAATGAACTGACTATAGATCAGAGTGTTGCGCATAATGGCGTTTGTCTGACAGTTGTTTCTAAAACGACTGATACTTATACTGTTACAGCTATTAAGGAAACGCTGGGTCGCACTAATTTAGGGTTGCTAGTGCCGGGAAGTAAAGTGAATCTGGAACGTAGTATGCTGATGAATGGCAGGTTGGATGGTCACATTGTTCAGGGTCATGTTGATCAGACTGCAGTTTGCAAGGAAGTGAAAGAGGCTGATGGAAGTTGGTACTATACTTTCGAATATCTTTTTGATAAAGAAATGGCAAAGAGAGGATATATGACTGTTGATAAAGGTTCTGTAACGGTAAATGGTGTAAGTTTGACAGTTTGTAACCCAACGGATGATAGTTTTCAGGTTGCCATAATCCCTTATACTCACGCACATACTAATTTTCACCAGATTGAAGTAGGTACTGTGGTTAATATCGAATTCGATATTATCGGAAAATATGTCAGCAGAATGATGGCTTTTTGATTAAAGTTTCACTTTTTCAGATAGAAATCAAACTATATCAGTCGAATGGTTGTTAGTAAGTCGATGAAAGTAGTTGAATGAATATGGAAAAGTTGAGAAAGCAAATAAGAGAGTCGTTTTTTAATCCCGTTTTACATTTCCTTCCGCTGTTGATTTTTTTAATAGTGGATGAATTTTCTGGAATGAGTTTAGCATGGAAAGTTTCTTTTCCAATTGCTTTGGCACTGTTAACCTACATTTATTTTGCGTATAAAAGACTCTTTACGTGGCACTTAATGTTCACGCTACTGTTTGTGGCTGTAAGTGTTGTTGCCTATATTGAACTTTTTTTTGCAATTCCTGCTTTGTTTCAAAAGCTAGGATTTGAGATTGTGTTTTTTTTATTCTTATTCATATTTCTAATATTCCGGAAGCAGATACAGGGTGGCTTGCTAAAAGTGATTTCAAAGCTAATACCCATGACAAATAATTTCAGTGAGCTTAACAGGATTGTCTGGAAGTTGTTTTTGCTTTTGTTGGTTTATATTTTTGGAAATATATTTCTTTTCTATAGTGGATTCTCAAACTCGATATACCAACAACTTTTTCAGTATGTTTATCTTGCACTGCTTCTGGCTTTGATTGTTTATGAGGTGTTTCGCGTTCAGGTTATTCGGACTAAGTTAATACGTGAAGAATGGTGGCCTATTGTCACCGATCAGGGTAAAATAATTGGAAGCATTCAGCATCTTACGAGTCTGAATGACGAAAATAAATATATGCATCCCATAGTACGCGTGTTTCTGATCGACAAGGGAATGATTTTGTTGCAGAAAAGATCAGATGACAGTTTACTTTATCCCGGGCTTTGGGATACTGCTATCTCAAATCATGTTAAGATGGGCGAAACAATAGAACAGTGTATCGATCGTACTTCTGAAGAACGGTATTCTCTGAACAATTTCAAATATATGTATCTTGCAAATTATACCTTAGAACTTGCAAAGGAACATCACTATGCATTTTTGTTTGTAAGTTGCCAGCAAACAGAATTTAAATTTAATCCGACTTTTACCGCTCAATTAAAGTGGTGGACTCAACAACAAATTGAAGAAGAACTTGAAACGGGAATTTTTACTGATAATTTTAAGGTTGAATATGACTTGCTGAAGCGGAGTGGATTATTAGAGACCGGGAAATGTGAGTGTTCCTGTAAGTTGAAAGAAGTTATATATCAACAATCAAATGCGGTAAAAAAAGAGTAATCAATTTTTGATTACTCTTTTTTATTGCCCTATGCTCTTATGGTTGACAATTGCAATAAAATCGATTTTTTGTTCATTGTTTAGTATTCAAAGTAGTCAATTTATTTTCTCTTTTCAGTTTTATACTTTAGTATATGTATACTCACAGCAATAGCAATGACTGCCAATAAAATTTGCAGCCAAAGTATATCTGCTGTTACTGTAAAGATGGTGAAAAGCATAGATAGCCACAACATTGATATAGACATGATCTTAACGTAAAGAGGAATGGTTTTTTTCTCGTTGAAGTTATGCAGAATTTCCCCGAAAATCCGGTGGCTGTATAGCCATTTATGCATTTTGTCAGAGCTCCGGGCAAACAAGGTCGCCGACAATAAAATAAATGGAGCAGTTGGAAGCAACGGTAGAAAAGCTCCGATAATCCCCAAACCTAAACTGATAAATCCTAAAAGTGCTAATATGTTTCTCATGACTGTTTCTAAAATAAAAAGCGTCAGGTTTAATGAGTAAACCTGACGCAAAGCTGTATATTGTAAATCCGGGAATTGGGAGATAGATCAAACTTCTCCCATTGCCTTTTTAAATATTTTCTGAGCCTGCGCGTAATCCAACTTTCCACATGGACCGGAAATGCAACCACCCTCACAAGCCATAACTTCTACAAAATTGCCAGGGGCTTTCCCTTTTGTATAAGCACGTAACAATCCAATATTCTTTTTGTTCAAATTCGCCACCTGAATTGGTTGAACTCCCAGGTTTGGATACATTTTTTGTACAGCCGAAATAACTCCTCCTGCACGTGCAAAACCACGTCCTGACATTGGCGCCGTTTCTTTTTCTACAGCAGGTCTTTCCATTTCTATTGATAAGCCAGTAAACAATGTGTCAATCTCTTCGAATGTCAGAATATAGTCAATCATATCGTTATCCTGAACTTCTTTGCGTTTGCCTACACAAGGTCCAATAAAAACAACTTTTGCATCTGGATATTTTTCTTTTGCCATTTCAATCGTGTAATACATTGGCGATTTGGTGTGCGAAACAAATGGTTTCATTTCTACCAAATGTTTGTTTACCAATTCAATATACGATGGACAGCACGATGTGGTCATGAATTGTTGCCCTTCTTCCAGTTTTTCCTGAAGTTCGGCTCCTTCGCGCCGGGTAGTTTCCATAGCACCATAAGCGACTTCTATTGCTTCAACAAATCCGATTTCTTCAATAGCATTTCCTATTTCTCCGATCGTATTGTTGAATTGTGACATGATTGATGGAGCCATAATAGCTACCAGTTGCTCTCCACGTTTAATGGCCGGCAGTATATCAAATATTTGCGAAACTTCATATATAGAACCGAAAGGGCAGGCATTTATACATTTTCCGCAGTATATACATTTTGACTCGTCGATATGCTCAATTCCGTTTTCATCTTTTTGGATCGCTTTCACCGGGCAAGCTTCTTCACAAGGAATGGGAATGTAAACGATTGAATGATAAGGACAAGCTTCTTTACAAATTCCACAGTTAATGCATTTGCTGTGATTGATATGAGCTTGTCCGTTGTCCATAAATGTAATGGCATCTTTTGGACAGTTCATATAACACGAGCGTGCCACGCAACCTTTGCACAGGTTTGTTACAACATAATTTGTTTTTACACACGCTGTACAGGCCTCGTCAACTACGGTAAGTATTGTCTTTTTGACTTCTTTTCGTTCTAATGCCTGTTGGGCGTAAGTAGAAAGTGGTGTAAGCTCATCCACTTCTTCATCTACGCTGTATCCTAAAATTGGCAGCATTTTATATTTTAAAACAGCACGTTCTTTATGAATGCAGCATCTCCCGCGTGCCTGGGCATTTTTAGGAGACATATTGAGGGGGATACGGTCGATTTCGGAAACCAATGCTCCTTCATGATATAATTTTATCAATTTGGACATTAAGTCTCTCCTTACAATCATTGTGTTGTTAACAAACGCCATCGCTTAGTCTTTATTGTTTTGGGCTGCAAAGGTAGTGAATACTTCTAATTAGAGAAAATAATCTTTAATTAATACTTGGCAAAAAGATAGCGGATGTTACATAAAATTGGAATTGCAACTTGATTTGTTACAAATAATAATTAAAATCGGGCTATTGTTGTTTCTTTTTAATGCCCTGAAACACAAATTCAACAATGCTGTTCTTATTTTTTTCAAATTCAGTACTTATATTTTGCCGGATGTAAGGAACTTCAAGTCCTTTAATGGCGTAGAAAATGATAATGGACGATAAATCGACATCCATTCGTTTGAAAATATTTTTTTCGATACCTTGAGAAATGATGGAGCGTATCAGGGCTATTTCCAAAACATCTATTTTTCTTCTTTTGCGTTCAACCTCGTAAATGTCGTGGAAGAAATCGGCTCGAAGCGAACCATTTCGGTTTACTACATTTTTTACAGCATCGAGGTGAGTCAGAATGTGATTGGTGAGTTTAACATCCGGTTCTGTCTTTTGTGCAGAGACAATTCGTAATCGTTCAAGGATGGTATCTAATTCTTTGTCAATAACTGCTTTGTATATTTCTTCTTTATTGTTGAAATATGTATACAAGGTTCGTCTTCCTTTTTTGGATGCTTCAGCAATGTCATTCATGGTTACTTCTTTTTTGCCTTTTTCCGCAAAAAGTTGGCGTGCAACTTCAATAAGCATTTTTTTTGTGTTTGACATTTTGCTGGTTATTTAAGAATATATTGTTTCTTTGTTGACAAAGATAATGAATTGTTTATAAAATTACAATTGGTTTTTTAGGGGAAATTTTACTTCTTTCTTGTAATATAAAGCTTTTCCTGTATATTTTGCTTAATAATTTTGCTTAAGCGATAAGATTTAATTACACGAATACTCCATACGAAAGTAATTGCAAAGGCAAAGCGGGGTGCAATAATCCAACCTGCCGGAACGCCGATTGCCACAAAAAGCAAAGTGTCTTCAAGTAGAGAGTGGTTGATGGCAATGTGGTAGTTGAGCAAATTTGCACTCGTTTTTGTAATTTCGTTGTGTTCAACCGCCTCTATCATCACTGCAGATCCATACGTCAGTCCGAGCGTTTGAGCTACAAACCAGAGAAACGAACTATCATCGGAAAGACCCATAACACGCATGAGTGGTGAAAAATCTCTTGAAAGGAAATTTAGTACGTTGAACTCTTTCAGGATGTTTTGCAGTATCATTAGCCCCGTAATAATCAGCGTGATTTTTAAAGACAGCCATCCCGCATTCACAATCCAGTTGCTGAGCATTGCAGGTATATTGTCGAAGAAAATATCTTTCTGGACTGCATGGCTTGAGCCTAAATGCACGGGCAGTATTGCGTTTAGAATGTAGGCTGCTGCAAATGAGGTTGTTACTCTGACTAAAAATATTGATATTGCGGACGAACCTGTTTTTTTCTGGACAGCTGTCTCTACAATCATATTGTGAGAAATCAGGCACATAATTGCAAGAATTGTTATCTCACGAATGTCTAACGAAAGAGTAGAAATAATGGCTATTGGCCCATAAAGTGGAAGAAAAATGCTGGATATGAAGATTACTGCCGATTCTCCGGGTAAGCCTATGATTGAAAATACAGGTGATAGAAAAGTGGCAATCTGAGCTATGATACCCCAGTATTGCAGGAAGCTGACAACCAAACTGACCGGTAAGATGATTTTAAGTAGCCACCAAATTGTTTTTCCTGCCTTTGGGAGTGCTGTCTTGGCGCTATTGAAAAGTTTTTTAGTAGTGTTCATGGGCAAGGAAGTGTATAAAAACAAGAAAGGTTGTCTCACGACAACCCAATCTTTTAGTTAACCTTAAATCTAATACCATGAAAAACACAGTGCAAAGATAATGGCTATTTTTATGTTGTACAACATATTTATCAAGTATTTTGTTTGAGTTAACTTTAATTAACAGTTATGTTGTGGTTATAATTGAACTTCGTTGTTTTATATATTTGATAATGAATTTGTTAGATTTGTTTTGCCCGAATCCATGTTTGGGATCTGCCAATTAAACCACCGCTATCTATCGATCCGCGCACAATTAAATTGCCAGTTTTGGTATCCAGGCTGATATTGCATTTGTAAACTTTTCCATTTTTGGGGTCTAAAATTGTTCCACCTGTCAGTTTTCCATTTACTTCTACAAGATTATTGATAATTCTCAATCCTAAATTTGGTTTGTTTTTATTCGCTCCTTCGCATTCGGAGCAAATCCCATTCGGATTCTTGAATAATTTTTCAATAGTACCATAATATTTACCATTTGTAGCTTTAAAAATGAATACAATTGATTTCTCGCTTCCATCTTTGTCATCAATGGTTTTCCATTTACCAACAATTTTGTCAGCCTGCGCAAAACCTGACATGCTGAATGCCAGAAAAAGTGTAAATAAAATAAGTACTTTTTTCATATTAAATGTGTTTAAAATTTTGACAAAGATATAAATTGTTTGCACAATTACAATAATTATGTGCAGAATTGATTTCTAGTAAAATAAATTTTAAATCCAAAACGTTTGACGGAATTGGAAACAGATTAAATTTTTAGTATTTTTGTAAATAAAAATGATTGTATGAGAACTAGTTTTATTAGTGATGTAAAAGAGTTGGGAACCATTATAAACCAGTGCGATATATGTTTCGTCGGTATGGTAGAACAAGATGGTACGCCTTATGTAATTCCAATGAATTTTGGTTATTTGGATCAAGAAATAATTTTGCATTCGGGGCCGCATGGTAAACACTTGAGCTTGCTTGAGCTAAATAATCGTGTTTGTGTGACATTTTGCACCAAGCATAAATTAGTATACCAGCATCCGGATGTGGCTTGCAGTTACAGTATGACCTCGAAAAGTGTGCTTTGCAAAGGTGCAGTAACGTTTGTAGAAGATATAGAGGAGAAAGAAACGCTCATGAATCTGTTGATGAAAAATTATACCGACCGTCAGTTTAAATATTCAGTTCCAGCATTAATGAATGTGAAGGTTTGGCGTGTGAGTATTGATGAAATGACGGGTAAATCATTCGGACAGAATTTTAAAGAATCATCTGATTTGTAGTGTAATACTCCGAGTTGAAGAGAGTCTTCGTCTATTAATTCTGATAGGAATTTGCATTTGAAAAATAAATTTGGAGCCTGATTCAGAAATTCCAGCTATTTTATGCGGAGTGCTGACGTTAGGCCGATTTGGGATGTAAATACATATTTCCTTATTTTTTGGCATGGCTATTGAATAAATGATATAGAGTTTGATTAGATTAATTGTAAATGTCTAAATATGAATAGAATATAGCTTAGCCTGAAAAGCTCAAAAAATAGTTTATAAGATTTGTGCCATAATGGCAGTTTAAATACAATTTAATAATGAGTAATCCTTTTGATAATTTTTTTTCGGAAGATATGCCGGGCTCTACTGAGATGTTTCCGATAATTTCACTTGATGAACGTTCATCGGAATTGAGTATTATTTCCGGAGATGTTCTCCCGATTCTTCCGTTAAGAAATATGGTACTTTATCCCGGTGTTTTATTACCGGTTTCTGTTGCTCGGCCTAAATCATTGAAGTTGGTACGTGCAGCACATGAGAATGATATGCTTATCGGTGTTTGTTCGCAGATTGAGAAAAAGCTGGAAGATCCTGCTATAGAACAACTTTATCCTATGGGTACTGTAGCTCAGGTAGTCAGGGTTTTGGAGATGCCTGATAATACCACGACAGTTATTTTGGAAGGTAAGCGTCGGTTCGTATTGGGCGAACAGGAATCGGTGAAACCATACTTGAAGGCTAAAGTGAATTTAGTTGAGGATATTTTCCCGGATCCTAATGACGGCCTGTTTCAGGCTTTGGTCTCTTCCATTAAAGATTTAGCAACGAATATAATCAACAACTCTGGTGCAATGTCGCCAGAAATGGCATTTGCTATAAGAAATATTGAAAATCCAATTTTTCTTATCAACTATGTTTGCGTTAATTTTGGATTAAACGTGAAAGAAAAACAACGTTTGCTGGAGATTGATGAAGTAATGGAACGTGGTTACCAGTTGTTGGAATTGCTGAATAAGGAATCGCAATTGTTGGAAATAAAACTTTCTATTCAAAACAAGGCGAAGGAGGGAATTGATCAGCAACAACGTGAGTACTTCCTGCAACAACAGATGAAAACTATTCAGAATGAACTGGGGGGAGGTTCCGCAGAAGAAGATGTTGCTGATTTCAGAGAACGTGCAAAAGCAAAGAAATGGACTGCTGCTGTTGCCAAAGTGTTTGATAAAGAGTTAAAAAAGCTGGAACGTACCAGCCAGCATTCACCCGATTATTCCACGCAACTAAATTACGTGGAAACCATGTTGGACTTGCCTTGGAACGACTACACGAAAGATAACTTTAATCTGAAACATGCCAAAAAAGTGCTAGATAAGGATCACTTTGGCATGGAAGCAGTTAAAGACCGTATTTTAGAACATTTGGCAGTTTTAAAACTAAAAGGAGATATGAAATCTCCTATTGTTTGTTTATATGGCCCTCCGGGAGTTGGAAAAACTTCATTGGGAAAATCAATAGCTACAGCATTAAATCGTAAATATGTACGTATTTCGTTGGGTGGATTACACGATGAGGCTGAAATACGTGGGCATCGCAGAACTTATATTGGTGCTATGCAGGGACGGATCATGCAGAATATACAAAAAGCTGAATCTGCAAATCCTGTTTTTGTGCTGGATGAGATTGATAAAATTACAGCCGATTACAAAGGCGATCCATCATCTGCCTTGCTTGAAGTTCTTGATCCGGAACAAAATACGGCATTCCATGACAACTACCTGGATGTTGATTTTGATTTGTCGAAGGTTCTTTTCATTGCAACCGCCAATAATCTGAGTACTATTCCACGACCTTTGCTGGATCGTATGGAATTGATTGAAGTTAGTGGCTACACGCAGGAAGAAAAAATTGAAATTGCCCGTCGTCATTTGGTGACAAAGGAATTGGAAAATCATGGTTTGAAAGAATCTGATTTCAGTATGCCAAAATCAATGATTAATAAATTGATTGAGTCATATACGCGTGAATCAGGAGTCAGGGAATTGAATCGTCAGATTGCAGGTTTGATGCGTAAGGTTGCCAAACGAGTTGCAACGGGCGAGTCCTACAATAAAGAACTTACTGAGGAAGATTTAAAAATATATCTGGGGGCACCTCGTTACAGTCCTGATAAATATCAGGGGAATGATTACACAGGTGTTGTAACCGGACTTGCCTGGACACAAGTTGGTGGTGAGATTCTATTTGTAGAATCAAGTTTGAGTAGGAGCAAAGCCCCAAAACTTACCCTTACCGGAAATTTAGGTGATGTAATGAAGGAGTCGGCGATGTTGGCATTGGAATATATCAAGTCTCATGCAGACCAATTGAATATCGATAGCCAGCTTTTTGAGGAATGGAATGTGCATGTTCACGTTCCGGAAGGAGCTATTCCCAAAGATGGTCCATCGGCTGGTGTAACAATGACCACTGCTCTTGTATCAGCATTTACCAAGCGTAAAGTGCGTAAAAATCTGGCAATGACGGGTGAGATTACTTTGAGAGGAAAAGTGCTTCCGGTTGGGGGCATAAAAGAAAAAATTCTTGCAGCCAAACGAGCAGGAATTACTGATATTGTTCTTTGTGCTGACAATCAAAAAGATATAGATGAGATAAAACCGATATATCTAAAAGGATTAAATTTTCATTATGTAACAGATATAATGGAAGTAATTAAATTTGCATTGCTATAAATAGTTCACAATTTTACAATCAGAAAGCCCGCTGGAGAATTCTCCAGCGGGCTTTCTGATTGATTAATCTAATACCAACCTTTTTCCAGCATAAAATCATGGACTGAATCTGCATATTTGCTATCCACATCGGAAATATGCATCAGAAACCATTTTCGCATAAAATTTATCATTTGTTGTTGCAGTACAGAATTTTGATAACTATATGCAATTTTAAATTCTTCAATTTTTTTTCTGAAAATTGAATGTTGTAATAGATGTAAATCGTAGTCGGGAGTTTTTGCTTTTCTCATTAAGGCTTCTTCAGTTTGGAAATGAATTTGGGTGTATTTGTCTAATTCATCAATAATATCGGAGAGCTGATTATAACTTTCCTCATTATTGCTTAAAGCGGCCAGATGATCGAAAATTTTAAAAAATTTCATGTGTTGCTTGTCTATCATTGGAATGTTTACTAAATAAGAGTTATTCCAAGAGTGCTGTAAGTTCTTAATCGTTTCCATATTAGGGTTTAGTTAGGGTTTAGTTAGTGGTTTAGTTGTTGCTAGTTAAATTTAGCAAAGCCTTTTCTGGTCATATCTCCCCATTTATTTTTATCCTCCTTTCTGAAATAGAAATCGATATGACCGGTTAACGAGAAAAACATATTTAAGGGTTGGTAAATAAACATTTCCAGGAATATAAATGATATAGCCTGAGTTAAGTAGCTGACACCTTTATATTTATTGAAAGTGTATGCTTCAAAGAAAATTGCAAATAATGAATACATAACTGAAAATGATAAAAGAAAGATTAGCAATGTTAGAAAGACCTGGTAGTTTACTAATCCGAAAATTAATAGAAATACAAAATAGATGAGTCCAATAGATTGAATAATAGGACCCAACCATTCAAAAAGTACCCAGTTCGGGAAACTCATCATGCCAATTAATCCATATTTTGGATTTAAGAACATTTTCCGGTGTTTAATAATCGTATCAATTGCACCACGTGTCCAGCGATTTCTTTGTCGGGCTAATACTCTATATGATTCAGGAACCTCGGTCCAACAAAGCGGATCTGGAATAAAAGCCACACGATACTCTTTCTTTTCGACTTCGTGCATATATCTGCGTAGTCTTACTACCAGTTCCAGATCTTCTCCAACACTGTCTTTGTCATAACCGCCTGCATGTATTACTCTTTTACGATCAAAAAGTCCAAATGCACCCGAAATGATTAATAAGCCATTTAATTTGCTCCAGGCCATCCGGCCTAATGTAAATGCACGGAAATATTCCAATACCTGAAATTTTGCCCAGAAGTTTCGCGGGTATTTTACTTCTACAATTCGACCCTCCGAAATCTTACTCGAATTGGCAATGCGAATTACTCCACCGGATGCAATAACAACTCTTTTATTGTCGTCGATAAATGGTTTTACCATTTTTAATATAGCATCGGATTCTATAATACAATCAACATCAATGGCCAAAAATAAGTCCTTTTCAGAGATATTTACGCCGGCATTCAGGGAGTCTGCTTTTCCTCCATTTATTTTATCTACTACCACCAGATTGTAATAAGCCGGGTTTTTTGATTGGTAGATTGTCTTTATAGGTGAACATTCTATTTCCAGTTCATAGGCCTTATTGACTTTTACTAAGTTGAAATGCCTGATAATTTTATCTAAGGTATTGTCAGTACTACCGTCATTAACAATAATTATTTCAAAATCCTCGTAAAGAAGTGAAAGCAGGCATTCTATATTATCGATAATTGTTTTTTCTTCATTATAAGCAGGAGCAATTACAGAGACTGAAGGCAATTTCTGAAATGACAACATCGATTTATAATCAACATATTTATTCTTGCTCGTGTACTTACGCAATTCTAAAATTGACAGAACCGCATTAAAAATATAAATACCAAGCAAGAAACAGGCATATATAAAGAATAAGCTGTTAAATAAATCTATCCAGTTAATATCTTTCATAGTATGTGGTTTTATATGTTAATGTCAAGTATTTGCAAACATGATTTGCGAATCAACTTGTTCTCCGATTTTTTGAATCGGTTTATAGAGTCTAAATCTAAATCTAACAGTTTTGTTAATGCTTCTATTTTTTGTTTGTGATGTTTATTTTCCACTACCCAATTTAAAAACTTTACTGCCTCTTCTTGTTCAGCTGAATTTGCAACTGTACGGATAATTTCTAATTGAGCCTTTTCTGTTGCCACGTCAAAATTATCGACTAAATACTTATAATCATCTTTACTTTCTGCTAAAGCTGTTAGCGCCAGAAAAGCTTCTTCGTTTAATAAACCGTCACTATCCCCAATTCTAGTCAGAATTAAATCCTTGAATATGTATTGCTTATTAAATTTTGCCAACATTATCCCCAGCATCGATACGTTGGGATAATCTGAAATGATTAACGATTTGTAGTCAATATTTTTGATGTTCAATTCTTGAACTGTTTTTACAATAATATTTATATCCCACAAAGTAAGTGTCGTTTTCAATTTTTCAATAAACTTCAGGTCTTCGTAAACTTTCAGATTTAGTAATGTGACAATTGCTTCGGAGCGTAGAACGTTATTTCTTCTTTTTGCCAGCTTTAGAATCCGTTTTTCAAATCCTTCCAGTTTAAAATCAGAAATTACTTTTAAAGCAAATATCTTATGTCTCAGATAAGGAGAATTAATGTACGATCTTATTAAATCGTCATATTTGACTGATCTCATCAATCTCAACGTTTTATCGCTCACAGGACCAATTGTTTGAGCATGGATTTGTCGAAGTGTGTTTATGAACAGGCGGCGTGCATGGTCGCTTCTCAAAGCTTTTTTTAGAGTTTTTAACTTTGCTTTCTTTTCTTTTTCAGTAAACTTTTCTACCATAAATAAGTAGCTGAACAGATTAGTGACAAATAGGTGCATATACTGTTTATTTGTTTTCTCCTTATGTCTTTTGTTGGCATTGTAATATAGTATCCAGCTAAAAACTAAAACAATTCCCACAAGAAAAATGAAAATAAAATAATCCACAGCATATAACCATGCCGGTATATTTTCCAGATTTGCATACAAAGGGTTGTGTATTATGTAGTTTCCAATCGTTATCTCCGGATTGGCATAATAATAACTGCCAAAAAGTATAAAGATCGCAAGTGATATGTAAAATATTCTGAGCAACCAATAACGTATGTATATTATTAATGTTTTCATTTCAATCTGATTTTGTAGCCCAGTTCAGCAGTGAATCTGTTTCTGAACTGTATTGCTGTGCCGTATTCTTCTCTTGAGTACCCTAAACCTAAGTGTAAGTCATAAATTCGATTTAGCATTAAATTCTTTTCTAGTTTTACTTTATATGCTTTAAGTTGGTTGAAACCATTTTGAGATGTAGAATAAATGTCATCCGGCGAGTTTCCGAAACCAAGTTCAAAGCCCCAATAATCCAATTCGGTTTTACTGAAAATCCGGTAATTTGCAATTAAAGAGAATGATTGGTTGTTTATCGGGTTTTTGTATACGTAAAAAGGACGAATTCCAAACCAGCTTTTAGCTAAATACTTTCCTAAGTGCCCGGTAGCAATGAATACATCCGAATTTGCATAATCAAGATAACGGCCGCCAATTGAAGCTTCAAATTTATTTGGTAACGGGAAATAGTATTCTAAACCAGCCCTGTGGATAGGGAAAAGGGTAGCTTTAAATGCATACCCGTAGTTTAAATACATGTATTGTTTATTCCTTAATTTAAGATAGAAGTCGGTTTCCAGTTGTACGTCGTTGAATCCGAATCGGTTGGCATAATTCAGCCGAAGCCCCAGGTTATGTCCATCTACATCAAACGAATGTCCCAAAGATGCCAGATGTTGTGGACCGAAACCACTGTCGAACATGTCTAATGTATAATATGCCGAAATAACATTGGTGTTTCTTTTTGACAATAATGTAGAATATAGGTTATCAATAGATTTTGATTCAAGATATTTTTTATTTTGAGGTAACTCAATTAACTCAATCCCTGTATTATATCTTTTTAGTGCATCATAAGCAATCATCTTCTTTTGAAGAATGTCTTCTGTGTTTAAGTAGTTGTTTTTTAATGCTTCATCGCAACTTATAAGCAATTCAACATATTTTTTTGAGCGTAGTAATACATTTGTCCATGCTTCGTAAAAATCATTTTGTTTGTAGTTTGCTTTTTGTGCCTGCTTAATATAGATTAAAGCAGAGTCATTTTTAACTTGCCATGAATATACGTTGGCAATAAACACCATAATATCACCTCTTTTTGAATCATATTTTAAGGCTTCTTTTGCATCTGCTATTGCTGGAGCATAACTTTGATTTTTGGCCAAATTAATTGCTCTGTCAAAAATTGAGTCAGTATTAATCTGTGCCATTGATGCATAAGAAAATGCAGAAAGTAAAAATAGTAGTAAAATATATTTCATTTTCATAGAATAATAATTGATTTTTAAAGGCCATCTGGAACTTGCTTGCAGATGGTCGGCCCTATGACAGATTTTTATAATCTTTCTTGGCAAGCCAAGTTGCAAAGCCGATTAGGTGATCGTCTGCGTTCATGCTCGTTTCATACGAGTTCGGGTTATTGTTTATTTAAGAAGTTTAGCTGTAATTTCATCTATTACGATATAGGGATCAAAAGGTTTTGTTATAAATCTGTTTACACCCATTTCTTTGGCTTTAAGTGTATATGTGTCAGCTAAAATTTCAGGGAAAAACCAAATCGGAGCCAGAATTTGTTTCGTCATCCGAATATATTGAATTAGTTCAATGCTGGAAAGATTTGATAGTCCGCCATCAACAATAATTAAATCGCAAGCCGTTTTTTCTATTTTTTTATCTATCTCCCGATATGTTCCGCATACCAAAATCTGAACACCCGGGATATTTCTGTTTAATAACGGGATAAACAGATTCCAGAATAAAATATCATCAGAAATGATTGCTATATTTTTTCTCATAGTTAAGTATTGAGTTGATTTAGCATTTTGATCAGGAGAATGAGATTTAGGTGATTAAACCCAGTTAATATCTTTATGGTTTATTGGAAACTTAAATTTAGTTGGGCGTATAAAGTGTAATTTACATTCGATTGGATTAAAGTTACTCTACATTATATTACAATAATTGCTACAAATTGTTCATTAAATATGTGACAAAAGTATAAAATAAAGTTAAAATACTGGCATTTGAGTATTGAAGTCCAAATTTAGTTGAAAATATTTAAATTATCCATTTTTTTTGCTAATACTTTTGTAGCACGGATTTAAAATATCTGATAATAAGTTCACGTTTTCTCGGTAAAAATGGTTAATTTTGCATGCGATTTATTACTGTAACACTAAATTTTTTTTGAAGTGAAAAAACAACTTATTTTAGGAGCTATAACCATGGTTGCGTTATTGTTCCCATCTTGTAAAACATTGCAAATTGAAAAACCCAAGGAGTCTTATTTGCCCTCAAACCTTGCTCCGGCAATCTCCGAACTTCCTTTGCAAGTGGAGCTGGATGTAAAGAAACTTGAAGCGTCCATCAATAAAAAAATGAATGGATTGATTTTTGAAGGTGCTAATTTATCGGATAAAGACTTATCTGTAAAAGTATGGAAAGCTCAGCCATTCACATTCACTATCAACAATAATGTAATTGAATACCGCGTTCCGCTTAAATTGTGGACGAGATTCGCCTGGAAGGTTGAAAAGTTTGGTTATGCTGTTGGCGATAACTACGAAGCCAACGGGAGTATTGCGCTCACATATAAAACTACTATCAGCATTGATAAAAACTGGAAATTGGTGTCGAAAACCACCGGCTCGGGTTATCAGTGGCTTGAAACTCCGAAACTGAATGTAGTGGGTGTAACTGTGCCTGTAACTCCGGTTGCTAATCTGGCTTTGTCGCAATGCGATAAGCTGATTTCAGCACAAATCGACAAATCATTGAGTGAAATGGTTGATCTGAAAAAATATGTTTCGATGGCTTGGGCAGAATCTCAAAAACCACGTCAGGTAAACGCTGAAAACAATGTGTGGTTACGCATTACTCCCAAAGATATTTACGTGTCGCCATTTACAACTACTGCCAATAAGCTGAATCTGGCTGTGGCAATGTACGCGCAGATCGAGTCGTTTATGGGGGCACAACCTGCTGCAAATGCACCGGTTGCTTTGCCTGCTTTCAAATACGTAAATCGCCCGGCACAGCAGTTTAATCTGAACGTTGGTGCGGATGTTACTTTTGATAAAATTGCCGAACTGGCAAAAAAACAATTGCAGGGAAAAACTTTTTCGCAGGGGAACAAAACAATCACCATTACTGATTTGTCGCTTTTTGGTAGTGATGGAAAAGCCGTTTTTGTGGCTGATGTGATTGGTTCACTGAAAGGGCGGATTTACTTTACAGGAAATTTGACCTACAACACTGCTAAAACGGCTGTTGAAATTACTGAGCCTGAGTTTGATGTGAAAACTTCGAATGCATTAGTGAAATCTGCCGGTTGGTTATTGCATGGCATGATTTTAAAACAACTGACTCCATATCTTACGTATCCGGTTAAAGATGACATAGAAAAAATGAAGGTAGATGTCAATAAAATGCTTGTCAATTATTCAATAATGGATGGAGTATCGCTACAAGGTAAATTAAATAACTTATCTGTTACAAGTTTAAGTCTGGTTCCGGGTGCGGTTCGTATTCAGGCTAACGTGAAAGGTAATATTGTATTGAAAGTACAGGATTTAAAATTGTAGAATTCCGATTTTCTATATTTAAAACCTCATAGGCTCAGGCTTGTGAGGTTTTTTTGTGAGTATTAGTTTGGTAAAATTAGTTTGGATGTATTAAAAAAAGCATGTTCCTAACATGGAGGGTTTGTATGACATACAAAGTGTCTCTGTTGGCAACAAGAAGTGTTTGTTTGCGTACAGACTTGCTATGCTTGCAACATGGAAGTTTTGCAGAGTTACAAAGTGGCTATGTTCCGAACATGAGGTTTTGTATTGCATACAAAGTAGCTGTGTCGCCAACAGGACCATTTTGTAGCACGATTATATCATAAAAACGTGATTATAGCGTTATTTTGATAAAATCAAAATTATATTAATCCGATCATAAGTTCGGTAATCCAATTGTTGGTATTATATTTGTCTGACGATTAACAAAAAACAAACCACACCAATATGAAGAAAAATATTTTATTTGCTGTTTTTGCCACATTGCTTCTTGGCAGTTTACTGTTGGCTCAAAAATCGAATATCGCTATTGAAAAACGTTGGGAAAAAGTAAATGAACTGGCAGACAAACAGCTCCCCGAATCGGCAATGAAAGAGGTTGATGCTATTCTCGCGCAAGCTCAAAAAGAAAAAAACTCGGTGCAGGTAATCAAAGCCATGGTGTATAAAATGCGCTTTACGCTAGAAAAAAATCCCGATGAAGCTCCTGCTTTGATTCATGATTTCGAAGCTTTTACCGAAAAAAGTACTGACCCTGCCGAACGTGCATTGCTGCATTCGATGACGGCTGAACTATACGCTCAATATTATCAAAAAGACCAATGGGCAATAAATGCCAGAACTGAAGTGACCGGGTTTGTTCCCGAAGATATGAAGGAGTGGACAAAGAATATTTTCTTCGATAAAATAAGCAAATATTTGGCAGTTTCACTTGAGAATCCGGCAGTTTTGCAAAAAGCCGATGCGTTGAAATTTAGTGCGTTGCTTTTAAAAGGCGATGACAGCCGGACTTTGCAACCCACTTTGTTTGATTTTCTGAGCTACAGGCGGATACAACTGTTACAGAATTTATGGCAAATAACTGCATTGAAGAATCCGTTGAAAGAACCGGTTTATTTTTCGAATGCTTCTGATTTCTCGGTTTTTAAACAAGATTCTGTTTTTAAAAATTCAACTGAAAATCAAGTGTTGGAAACCTACCAGCAATTACTTTCTTTCCGCTTAAAAGCCAATAATGTTCCGGCTTTGCTTTATGCCGATTTGCAACGCCTGAAATACACGAAGGAGCACACAGGAGTTGAAAATTCCGATTCACTTTATCTGGGAGCTTTAAGTTTCCTCGAAAAACAGTTTGCCGACAATGAGGCTGTGGTGGAAGTGTTGGCCGAAAAAGCAACCTATTATTTATATAAACAACTTGACAATAAAACATACAAAAAGACTGCGTATGATATTTGTGAAGTTGGAATTAAACAGTTTCCAAAGTATAAACGAATTGAATTGTTGAGAAATATTCAACAAAACATACGTCATAAAACAATAAGTATTCAGTATAGCCAGCTGGTAAAACCTGCAAGTACGGTTAAAATTGCTATAAACAGTATGAATATTCCTGAGTTAGTGTTGAAGATATATCGTGTTGACGCTACAGCAATTGAATATTCCGATTTTAGACAGAAACGTCAATTCCGAAAAGAAATTTATCCGAAAAGGAGTTTGATTGATACACGTACTATTAAAATAAATTCAAATGAGAATTTTGGAAATGTGGAAACGCAATATGAACTAAAATCAGGCGATTATGGAATTTATGAGTTTAGTTTGGAGGTAGCCGGGAATAAAAAAATAGAAGAAAGTGCAAAAGGCGTATTTTCTGTAACGGATTTTTCATTTATAAATCGGGCAAATGATACGGAATCCGGCAACATATATGTGTTGGACAGAGTAACCGGCCATACTCAGAATGACGTAAAAGTTCAGATTTACGAAAGAAAGTGGGTTGGCAATGGATACGCAACCAATTTTATTAAAGAGTTGAAAACAGACAAAAATGGACTTTGCTTATGTCCGCAATCTGCCAATTATTACAACCGGATTATATTCTTTGAAAAAAATAAGGATCGTTTTTATTCTTCAGACTTTCACCCGACATATTATTCAACTAACGAAGTTGACGGGAATGAAAAAGCAATTGTGAGTCTTTTTACCGATCGTTCTTTGTATCGTCCGGGTCAGACAGTTTATTTCAAAGGAATCGGATACTTGTCAAATAAGAATAAACAAGAAGTTTCATACGGCAATACATACACCGTTGAGTTATATGATGCCAACAATCAAAAAATATCGTCAAAACTGTTGTCGGCAAATCAGTTTGGATCATTTGCGGGTGAGTTTGTGTTGCCACAAACGGGTCTAAATGGTGCTTATCGTTTGCAGGTTGGTGACTACTCTCAAACAATTTGGGTTGAAGAATACAAACGACCAACTTTTGAGGTTGTCATTAACCGTCCGAAAGCAGAAGTAAGTTTTGGTGATAAGGTTACGATGAGCGGTAATGTGAAAGCTTATGCCGGTTATGGTATTGGCGGGGCGAAGGTGAAATACCGGGTGGTTCGTCGTCCGCATCGTTTTTGCTGGTGGTTCAATGAACCTGAAATAGAAATTACCAACGGAACTGTGAATTCAAATGCCGATGGAACTTTTGAAGTTACATTTACTCCTCAAAAAACGAAAAATGAAGTTACGTTATATCGTGGTCAGTTTTATACATATTCAGTTTACACAGATGTAACTGACCCCAAGGGCGAAACTCAAAAGGGTGAACAAACCATTTCGGTGGGCGACAGATCTTTATTTATTTTGGCCGAAGTGCCTGAAAAAATAAATAAAAAGGAAAAGCTGAATTTGGAAATTTCAACAGTCACTATTAATGATGAAATTATCAATTCAACAGTAAAATATAAGGTTTCTAAATTGCAGGATACTGATATTTATGCCGAAAAATTAAATGAATCAGTTGATTTAAAAGAGTCTCAACAGGTTCTGTCAGAGAGTTTTGATACTAAAAACAAGAAAATCAATTTAGATTTCAATAACCTGAATTCTGGCCGGTATAAAATGACCCTGACCACAACTGATTCGCATGGAAAAGAAGTTAAAACCGAGAAAATTTTTGTTGTTTACGATACAAATGAGAAGCGCCCGCCTGTAAGAAGCTATGTGTGGATGCTCACTCCGAAAACTCAATGTGCCGTAGACGAAATAGCCAAGATTCAATTCGGAACTTCAACCTCAAATACTTGGGTTTTATATGAAGTTATGCAAGGCGATAAGATATTGGAAAGCCGATGGATTGCATATTCTAACGAGATTAAGACCTTTGAAATTCCATTTTTGGAGAGCTATGGAGCAGGAGTAACGGTGATGTTTACTTTCATGAAAGATGAACAACTCTTTACGAATTCCGTACAAGTTAAGCGCAAAATTGTTGAAAAGAAATTGACTCCAACTTTGAGTGTGTTCCGTAACAAACTGCTTCCGGGTGAAAAGGCTGAATGGACTATTACCATTCCCGAAAGTGCAAAAAATAAAAAAATGACAGAATTATTGGTCGGAATGTATGATGCTTCGTTAGATGCCATTCGTTCACATAGTTGGGAATTTGACCCAACATACCGTGAGTCAATAGCGAATTCGCCACACTGGATTACAAATCTGGCTGATAAAGGAAATGACTATGCTTCTATAAACGAATCGTATAAGGCTGTTTATCAATACGAACTGGATCAATTGTATTGGTTTGGGCTAAGTCTTTATGAAGGTAGTTATGTTGGTGGGCGAGGACCAATAAAATTTAAAAAAGGTGGTTTGTTTAGTAGATCAATGTCAGTTTCAATTTCTGATGTAGAAGGAAATGATGAAGTTAATGGGATGGATATTGCAGATGTGAAAGTGGAAGTTTCAGAAGCTTTGCAAGGCAAGGTAAGTGGGTTGGATATTCAGAAAAATAAAGCACAAAAAAACGAAGTTCAACTCCGCACTAACTTCAACGAAACCGCCTTTTTCTATCCACAGTTGCGCACCGATGAAAAGGGAAATGTTAAGTTTACATTTACAGCTCCCGAAAGTCTGACGCGTTGGAATGTCAAAATGCTGGCTCACACTCAGGATTTATATTTCGGGCAAGGTGAAGCTCAGGTTGTAACTCAAAAGGATTTGATGGTGCAAATGAACTTGCCACGCTTCGTGCGCCGATCAGACAAATTGGTTCTGAGCGCTAATGTCATTAACCTGACTAATAAACCGCAAACGGCTTCTGTCCAATTTGAAATGATTGATCCTGCAACAGAAAAACCAATTAAGTTGAAAGATGCGACATCAAAAACAATAACACTTGCAGCTAACGAAACGAAAACTGTAGAGTGGGAGCTAACTGAATTTTTTGCATACGAGTTAGTGACATGCAGAGTGGTGGCACGTGCAGGAAACTTCAGTGATGGTGAACAAAAATACTTGCCTGTGTTACCCGACAAAGTGCTGGTGACCGAAAGTCTGCCGTTGACGATACGTGGAAACCAAACCCGCACTTTCAGCTTCGAAAGCCTGTTGAAAAATGCTTCGAAAGTGGATACGAAAAACTTATCGGTAGAGTTTTCGTCAAATCCGGCGTGGTATGCCGTACAAGCATTGCCAACAATTTCTACACCGGAAAATGAAAATGCATTGGATTACTTTACAGCTTATTATGCCAACTGTCTGGCTGCGTTCATTGCCAATTCTAATCCGAAAATTGCCGCTACCTTTGACCGTTGGAAAAAGGCAGGTGGTAGCCGGGATGCGTTGTTGTCGAACTTGCAGAAAAATACAGAATTGAAAAACATGCTGCTGGAAGAAACTCCTTGGGTAATGGCTGCCAAAGACGAAACCGAACAAAAACGTCAGATTGCCTTGTTATTCGACCTGAACATGCAGAAAAATCAGGCGCAACAATATCTCGACAAACTGATTTCGTTACAATTACCGTCGGGTGGCTTTTCGTGGTTTAAAGGAATGGATGAAAGTCGTTATGTTACGCAGGAAATCATGCTAAATCTGGCTCGGCTTGCTAAAATGACAAAGTCTGATTTGCTTACCGCTTACCGCTTACCGGTTACCACTGCGTTAAATTATCTGGATCTCGAAATTGCCCGCGATTTTGACAATCTGAAGAAATACAACAAAAACTACGACAAAGAAATGTTAATTGGTAATATGCAGTTGTTTTACCTGCATCTACGTTCCGAATATCCTGAAATACCGGTTCATGTTTCTGCTCAGGCATCTGTGAGATTTTATACAGCTCAATCAGAAAAATACTGGACAAATCTTACCTTGTATGGCAAAGCTATGATAGCAGTTGTAGCCAACCGAAACGGAAAAATTCAGGTGGCAAACGATATTTTGAAATCGCTGAAAGAAAATGCGTTGAAAACGGATGAATTTGGTATGTACTGGGCTAAAAATACTTCGGGCTACTTCTGGAACGAGCGCCCAATTACTGTTCAGGCAGCTATTATTGAGGCTTTCTCGGAAATATCGAAAAATACTCCCGATATAGATGAAATGAAAATCTGGTTGCTCAAACAAAAGCAAACCCAACGTTGGGATTCGCCAATGGCAACGGTGAATGCAATTTATGCTTTGCTTAATCAGGGCAACGATTGGCTGGCAAACGAAGGCTCTGTGATGATAAAAGTTGGAAACACAACATTAGAACCGGCAAGTACAGAAGCAGGCACTGGATATTTCAAGGAGACTATTCCAACTGCCAATCTGCGTCCGGAAATGGGTAAAGTAACGGTTTCAACTATTGAGGGAGTGACTTCGAGTCACCCTCTCAATAAAAGTTCCATTGGTTGGGGAGCCATGTACTGGCAGTATTATCAGAATCTGGATCAGATTCAAGGGCAAGGAGGTCCCTTGAAAATCTCGAAAAAGCTTTTTGTACAGAAATTATCTGCAACCGGAAAAACGATGGTGCCAATTGAACAAGCAAAACTGGTGAAAGGTGATAAAATCACTACCAGACTGGTTATTACCACTGATAGGAATCTGGAGTTTGTAGCCCTAAAAGATTTACGTGCTTCGTGTTTCGAACCTGTGAATCAACTTTCAGGATGTGAATGGAAAGAAGGCGTGTGCTATTACCAAACCACGAAAGATGCTTCCACACAATTCTTTTTCTCTTATCTGCCAAAAGGAACTTACGTTTTTGAATATGAACTTTGGGCAAATGCTGCTGGTGAATACACCAGTGGTATTGCTTCCGTACAATGCCAGTATGCACCTGAATTTGTGAGCCATACAGGAGGAGAAAGGATAAGGGTTCAATAATAAAAAAAGTCGGAGTCAACTAAGGTTGAACTCCGACTGAAACAAACAGATTTAAGGTTTGGTTTAGAATGTAATATAAGAAAAGTTAAGGTTTAGGGTTCTGTTTTTTGATTAAGTTTTTTTACCACCATGGTATTGGGACTTTTGGATCATCTTTTATCTTTTGTGGTTTATCTAGATTCAACTTATTTAGCGTATTTCTAGGCAGCACATTCGAAAAATATGTTTTCCCTTTCATTACATCTTCAATGGCTTGCTCAACTTCATTAATTCCACTCGATTTCAGGATAAATCCTTTTACCCCGAGTTCGATCATTTTATTATAATATTCTTCATCTCCAAACATAGAAAAAACAATAATCTTCATGTCCGGAAATAGTTCTAACGCTTTTTGTGTAGCTTCCATTCCGTTGATATTAGGCATATCAATATCCATAAACACCAAATCGGGTGCTGGAAGTTCTAATAAATCAATAAATTCTTTGCCATCTGATGCTTCACCAATTACAGTCCCCAAATTTTCAAACGTAATAAGTGATTTTAAACCTTGACGAAAAACGATGTGGTCATCGACAAGAATAATGGTTGGTTTTTTTAATAATGCTGTTCCCATGATTTCGGCTGTTTTTATTAGGTAAATCAATAATACACGCTCTTTCTTTTCTTATGCAAATGTATGAAAAGCAGAGACCTGTTGCAACAGCTAAAAGGTGTAAACTGCTAAGAGTATAGTAGGATTTTATCTAGGCCTTTAGGCGGATATAGTAATCGCCTAAAGACTTTGAATAAATGGGAGTTTGATGTATATGTCTTTGATTTATAGATCTATAATCTTGTTTTTGAGTGCGAAAAGTATAAGTGCTGGTGTGTTTTTACATGCTGTTTTTTCGAGTAAATTTGACCTGTGGGATTTTACTGTTTTCGGACTGATATTTAGTTTGTCTGCAATTTCATCCGTTGTCAGGCCAAGACAAATTTGTTCGAGAACTTCTATTTCACGATCGGTGAGGTCTTTATTATTTGTTTGCTCTAGTCCGGAATTACGATTGAAATTTTGTATTATTTTCCGCAAAAGTTCATTCGAAAAATAACTTTCACCCTTCATAACATCTGTCACTGCTTTTTCGAGCTCCGTAATGCCAGTAGATTTCAATATGAAACCTTTGACGCCCAGATTAATCATTTTGTAATAATACTCCTCATCGCCAAACATAGTAAGTGCAATTATTTTTATATCGGGGATCAATTCTATTGCTTTTTTGGTTGCCTCCATTCCGTCCATTTGAGGCATGTCGATATCCATTAGAACCAAATCGGGTTTTGAGCGGGAAAGAAGTTCGATAAATTCTTTCCCGTTTGCAGCTTCGCCTATTACTATTGCTATATTTTCAGCTGTGATAATTGATTTTAAGCCCTGCTGAAAAATAAGATGATCATCAACAATAATTACAGTTGGTTTCTTGAAAGGGTTTAAGTTCATATTTTTAGATTTTGTCAAATGTATTATTTAGAGAAATTTTCTTTACGGGAACATTGATATGATAATTAACTCCCTCGTGCGGGTTGCTAAACATTTTAATATCCCCTCCAATAGTTTGTATCCGGTTTTGCAGGTTATACAACCCTAATCCTTTTTTCTCTGAAAGAATTTTTATAATATCGAATCCTTTGCCATCATCCCTGTATTGAAGTTGTATCATATCTCCTAAATCAATCAGTTGAATATGAATGTGTTTTGCTTTTGCATATTTAATTGTGTTATTGATGCATTCTATGGTTGCCCGGTAGAGTGCTACCTCAATCTCTATTTCAATACGCCTTGTTACACTACTCTGAAAATCTATTTTAACAGTATTTGTTTCAGCCAGTTTGTTTATGAAACTTTGCACAGCAGAAGTTAAGCCATAATTAGTCAATAAATGCGGGCTTAACTTATTTGAAATCTCTTTTACAGCTGTGAGTGCTTCTTCCAGTATTTCTTCAGCTTTGAATATTATTTCTTTACGTGACCTGTTACTTTTGGGTCTTATCGACCATTGTAAATAAAGTTTAATCGTCGACAATAGCGGCCCTATGCCATCGTGCAATTCTTTCGAAAAATTAGCTCTCTCTTTTTCTTCAGTCTGAATTATGGCTTTGACCATATTCTTTTCCTGTAATTGTTTCTTTTTTGTGATATCGTGGATAATGCCATAAGTTTGCATTTCTGATGACACATGATTCAAAAATATTTCAACAAAAATAATAGAGTTGTCTTTTCTTAAACATTCAATTTCTATGTTGTTTATCTGGTCTGAAGTAGGGTCAAACGAAATATATGTTTCAAAATGAGCTCTGCGTTCAGGAATAATTAGTTCTACTAGATTTAGTCCAACCATTTCAGATTCATCGTACCCGAAAATATTACTCATCGAAGGGTTAGTGTACTCGATATGACCGTTTTTGGTTATAAATACCCCATCTGTAATATTAAAAGAAATAAGCTTGTATTTTCTCTCGCTGTTTTTAAGTTTTTCCTCCGTTTTTTTTCGTTCAGTAATATCTCTGTTACTACCTCTGATTCCAATAAAAATCCCAGATTCATTGTACACCGGCTGGCAAACGTGACCAATCCATCTTATTTCTCCATTCAGATGAATTATTCTGAATTGTAATTCTGTATTATGAAATTTAATTAATCTCTCCTGTCTGTGTCTTTGGTAGGCTCTAAGATCATCCGGGTGGATAATTTTAGCCATCATCTCCGGATTCTGAATAAATTCAGTTGAATTGTATCCGGTTACTTTTTCGCAAGATGGGGAGCAATAGATAAAATTATCATTCGGGTCGAGCCAGTATTCCCAGTCATCAGTAAAGTTTGCTATTGTGCGGTATTTTTCCTCGCTTTCAATTAATGCGTTTTCCGCCATTTTTCGATCAGTGATGTCATTGGAAACGCCAATTATACCTATGATCTGACCTCCCGGTTCACGAAAAGGAATCTTACACGTGTCAAACCAAATCACTTTGCCATTTGCCTGATGTTGGGTTTCAACAATGTTTAGTATCGTTTTGCCTTTTTCCATAACCTCATAATCGTCGGCACGGTAATTCTCTGCTTCGGTTTCAGCCCAAGCTAAATCAAAATCGGTTTTACCCACAATTTCGTTCGGGCTATTTAATCCGGCTGCAATTGCAAATGCTTGGTTACAACCCAAATAATTCGACTTCCTGTCTTTCCAGAATACAACCCCGGGAAAATGGTCCATAACTGTCAGAAGCATTTGCTCACTTTTTCGTAGAGCCTCTTCAGCTTTTTTTCGGTCAGTAATATCAATTACTGATGATTGGTATCCAATGACTTTACCAGTTTTATCTTTCATGACGGTTGCCAGGCCGCGAGCATCAAAAGTTGAACCATCTTCCCTTTTTGCTAGGTAATCTCCTTCCCAATGGCCAACATCTTTTAGAGCGCTGATAATAACCTCAGCTTCGTTTATATCATTTAGAAAATGCTGTAACTTTTTGCCAATGACTTCATTCTTGTTCCGGTATCCAAAGTTGTGTAGGAATGATTCGTTCGCTTCTGTTATTAAACCATCTACTCCGGCAATACTGTTGGAGGCTATCGCTGAATCAAAACTGATATTTTTAAGCCACAAGGCCTCTTCTGCTTTTTTACGTTCTGTGATGTCAGTTGAGACACTACCGGTGCAGAATAATTTTCCATCAAAGTCAAAAATTGGAAATTTTCTGGTTAAAATAGTTCTTTTTGTTCCATTAGGCAATATCAATGGTTCTTCTTTCAGGATAAATTCTCCGGGCTGAAGCCTTTGTGCCCTTTTTTCGTCTTCCATGTAAGTCCGGATAGGCTCTGAATCAGGTGAAATGCCATAAACTTCAGCGTCGGTTTTGCCAATCAGATTTTTGACTGCTGGCAGCCCTATGGCATTTGCAAAAGCCATGTTGGCAGCCACAATCCGAAGATTCAGATCTTTAACGGAGACAATATTGTCGGTATTTTCTACTGCAGCTAAAAGAAATTTTCTTTCCTCTTCAGCTTGCTTACGGTCTGTAATGTCCCTAATGGTACCAATCATTTTAATTGGTTCATTCTGATCATTATACTCCAATGTGCCAATACCATGAACCCAGCGCTCTTCTTTATCGCTTTGCCTGATGATTTTATATTCTTTGTCAAATTTTGTTTTGATTCCGATCATTTCCAATACGAAAAAATCGCTCATTGTTTTTCGCCATTCCGGATGAATAATTTTTATCCAGTTTTCGAAAGTTTTATCGTATCCATGATCAATTCCAAACAGTATGTCGAGAACTTCGGAACTTATCCAATGCCCGGAAGAAATATCTAATGTAAAAGTACCAAGCATTGCAATTTGCTGAGTCTGCTTTAAAAATAGTTCGCTTTCACGGAGGGCTTCTTCCATCTGCTTGCGTTCGGTAATGTCGGTAGCAACTACTCCGGTACAAAATAAGTTTCCTTTTTCGTTAAAAATTGGAAATCTCTTTACAATAGCAATTCTATTATCACCATTTTTTTGTTTTATGGAAACTTCACTTTGTATGAATTCTCCTTGAGCAAGAGATTGTGCCTTTTTATCTTCCTCCATCCAGGTATGGACGGGCTCGCTATCGGCCGAAACGTTTAATGCTTCGGCATCATTCTTTCCCAACAAATTTTTTATAGATGTTTCTCCTCTGGATAGAATCCAAGACTTATTCGCTGCAATAACCTTAAGATTAAGATCTTTAACTACAATTCTATTGTCACTGTTTTCAACTGCAGCAAAAAGTAATTTTCGTTCTTCTTCGGTTTCTTTACGTTCGGTAATGTCTCTGATTGTACCAATCATTTTTACCGGATTTTGATTTTCATCAAACTTTAAATCGCCCAATCCATGAACCCAGCGTTCTGACTTGTCGTTTGGTCTGATAATTTTATATTCTTTATCAAATCTGCCTTTTTTTTCAAGAACTTCATTTCTTAAATAATCATCCATGGTTTCCTGCCAATCCGGATGAACAATTGAAATCCAGCTTTCAATTGTTTTATCAAATGCCGTATCGATTCCCATAATGTCACTCATTACCTCTGAGCAAACCCATTTCCCAGTCAAAACATCAAGGCTGTAACTCCCTAGCTTAGCAATTTGCTGGGTTTGTTTTAGAAAAAGTTCGCTTTCACGCAATGATTCTTCCAATTGTTTCTGCTCTGTAACATCAATCAGGTAATGAAGAAAAGTGTCATCGCTCACTTTGATCCAGTAGGTGTTCCAAATTTTACCGAATGCTTTAATTTCTGTATCGTTTTGGCAGGGGGTATCTAAAATACATTCATCGGCCCGGCAGAATGAACATTTTATATTAAATTCATTCGGAACAATGCCGGGGAATTGTTGTGCCACTTTTTTATCTTTTTCGGAAATAAATTCGGTTTGGGCAAACTCACGCCAACAATGCCCGCCAACTTTAGCTCCTAGATCTATTGCAATTTTATTCGCGGCCAGAATGATTTTGTCTTTTCGCCGGATATACATTGCCGGATAGGGAAGGGAAGATAGAAGTGTCTTGTTAAAGTGTTTGTAACAATCTTCTTGCTGTTGCAAACCTTCTTCGGAAGAATTTTTGTTTAATAAGTCATCGGTATCCTGGCTTGGAGTATCGTTTTTCGGATGGATAGATGATTTTTTCATAATTACCTCCTGCTTTAAAATATTACCAAATAATGCACTTATTTTTATGGGGTAAATTTATGAAAAAATAGAATCAAAACAAACAAATGATCCATATTTCAGCAAATTATTATTGAAATTTTCTGAATGGATAATTTGTATTGTCTTAAATAGTTCTTGGTTAGTGTTATTCTGCCTTTTCGATGGCCTGAACAACTAATCCGGCTATAGTCATACCAAACATGGCTGGCATATAGGATGTGGTGCCGTTTATTTTAGCTTTAAGGCTGCACCATTCATGATTTACCAAATCGGGGTCGCCGGGTCCTTCAATAGCTTTCGGGCACATACATTTTTCAGTCCCGCATGCAGCATTTTCTCCCTGGTTTTTCAGTAATTCATCGCTGTAGACACACATGAATTTTTTGCTTGTTCCACCCAGTTTTTTCAACCTCCCCCGGAGTGCAGCTCCAAGCGGACAGCCCTGTACTTTCCAGAATTCAGCCACTTTTATGCGGGTTGGATCCATTTTAAGCGCTGCACCCATCGACGAAAAGAAAACAGCATTTGTTTTGGTGGCGGTTTGTATCAGATGAACCTTATTGGCTAAACTATCAATGCCATCAATTATAAAGTCGTATGAATCAAGGTCGAACGATTCATATGTTTCCGGACTGTATATTTTTTGCAAAGCAGTGATTTCGGCTTTTGGATTTATTTCGAGCAAACGCTCTTTTAATACCTCAGTTTTTACTTTACCAACTGTTTTGGTTGTAGCCATTAATTGCCGGTTCACGTTGGTTACACAAACCCTGTCGGAATCAACAATAGTCAGGTTACGTATTCCGGAGCGAATCAGGCTCTCGGCACACCAACTGCCAACACCGCCAATCCCAAATATAATCACGCGTTTTTCAGACGCTTTTTCTATAAAACTTTTTCCCAACAATAATTCTGTCCGTTGGAAAATACCCTTTTCAATACCCATTTCCAGTTTAATTTCTTATATAGCAGCGAGTCCGTAAATAGGCCTCTTTTTCGTAATTGTCCCAAATGCCAACTGCATTGGTATTTGTTTCCAGTTGCCCTGTGGTGATGGCAACTTGAATATTTCGTTCAATGGCAACTTCATTCATGGCTGCATAATAGAGCGAATGAATGCCTTTGTTTTGCCAATCCGGATGCACACCATTGAAATACAAATCAATAGTGTCATAATTCTTCAGCGCTTTCAGTATGTGGATAAAACCGAAAGGAAACAGTTTGCCATTTGCCTTTTTAAATGCTTTTGAAAGTGATGGGAAAATTATGCCGAACCCTACAACCTCATCTTTATCATCTAAAATAAAGCATAAAAGCTCCGGTCTCGCAAAACCGAAATAAGCATCAGTGTAATATTTTATTTGCTTTTCTGTCAGTTCGGTAAAACCATAGAGATGTTTAAAAGCTGCATTTAGTGTCTTAAAAAATTTTGGAACTAATGGAATAGTATCTTTTTTCTTTTTCGGAATGTATGTCTTTAAATTGTATTTTTGAGCAATAAGTTTATTGATACGGGCTACCTTTTCCGGAATTGGCTGATTCGCCTTGATTTTGCTTTGAACCCAATCTACTGATTTTGTGAAACCATGCTTTTCCATGTGTATGGGAAAGTACGGATAGTTGTAAGCACTTGTGATAGATGGCTCGTTATCAAATCCTTCGACCAACATACCTTCAGGATCAAGATCCGAAAAACCTAACGGGCCATGAATTCCTTTCATGCCATTTGCATCGCCCCATTGTTGGGCTGCGTCAAGCAATGCTTTGGATACTTCAATGTCGTCTATGAAAGCAATCCAACCAAAACGGGTCATTTTGTTATCCCAACGTTCATTTGCCTTATGATTAATTATGGCTGCAATACGCCCAACAACTTTGTTTTCTTTGTATGCCAATAAATAGGCTGCTTTGCAATGTTCAAATGCTGGATTTTTTTTTCGGCTAAATGTATTCCATTCGTCGAAAATTAAAGGTGGAATCCAGTTTTTATCATTTTTGTAAAGTTCGAAAGGAAACATGATAAACTTTTTCATTTCCTTTTTCGTAATTGCTTCTTTAATTGTTATCATTTAATACCTGTAATTTGTGTAATAGCTATTTAGCTGATTTATCGGTTGAATTTCCCGGTTGTGTTTTATTCGACTGCAAATTTAACCATTCTGGCTGATTAATTGCAGTGATTTCTTATTTAATATTTCAATTTGTTTCCCTTTAACACTGATTATTCCATCTTTGTCAAATTCTGTCAGGACCCGGCTAACGCTTTCACGGCTGGTATCCACAAGATTAGCTAAATCAGATTGAGAAAGCGGTAGCGTAAAGGTGTCGGACATGAAAATTTTATCGGTGAATTCCAATAAAGCATCTGCCATATTGCCACGAATCAGTTTCTGTGTACGGTTGGCACAGCGGCGGAAAGATTCTAGTTCGTTGCGGCAAAGTTCAAGAATTATTTCATGCGAAAACTCCCGGTTCTCATTCAATATTGTTTGAAAAACTTCTACATCGATAAAGCAAACTTCTACATCTGTAACTGCCGTTACAGAATACTGGTTGATCTTATCTCCGAATGTCGTTGGCAAACCCAAATAAGTTGGCGCTTTCACGAGTTTTACTATTTGTTCGTGATACGGGCCGGCTAAATGAATTTTTGCCAAGCCGGTACGGAGAAAAACGACATTGGTAGAATACATGCCCTGCTTAATGATAGTATCACCTTTTTTGAATTTTAAAACAAGATGATTGGCGGATAGTTGTTCAAAGCTACTGTCGCAAAGCATGGCTGCGGCTTTAGAATTAAACGGACAATTTTTACAATTACTTTCCATAATGCTATGATTGTGACGGAATATACTGCAAATATACATAATGTGACGCACATCACAAAATAATGTATGCAACTACACTTGATAATTATCAATAAATAAATATTTCTTTAATACATTTGCAGAAATAATTCTTTAATCAAACTCACTAAAATCAAAATGATATGGAAACCACAACTGAAGCTACCATTGAAATGCTTCAAAAACAAGTAGATGTCCTAACTAAAAAAGTTGGTAAGCTTGAAAAAAACCGCAAAGATCAACTGTCAATGGCAGTAGTTTCAGGTGATATGGATAAGATTCTGGCCACTATGGTCATTTCGTTAGCTGCTGCAGCAATGGATACTCAGGTAAAACTTTTCTTCTCGTTCTGGTCTCTTTCAGCGCTTCGCGATCCAAAGAAACATCCAAAAGGAAAAGATTTTATCTCCAAAATGTTTGGCATCATGTTGCCCAAAAGCAAAAATCATTTGTCGTTATCAAATATGAACATGGCAGGCATGGGTCCTATGATGATTAAAATGCTTATGAAAAAGAAAAATGTGCTTTCGTTGGAAGAAATGTTCAAACAAGCCGGTGAACTGGGCATCGAAATCACCATTTGCGAAATGTCAATGGATTTGATGGGCTTCAAAAAAGAAGAATTTATCGATTATCCAAACCTACGTTTTGCAGGTGCTGCAACCTTTGTGGCTGATGCCGGTGAAAGTTCAATTCAGATGTTTATTTGACCCCCTGCCCCAAATGGGGGTTCAAAGATTTGACTATTTAATACAAAACATACAACTCTTAAATAATAATTAAAAACTTGGTCTTTAGCCCCCATTTGGGGGTTGGGGGTCTAAATAACTTACAATTATGACAACCGAAGAATTAAAAAATTTAAAATCGAATTTAGTAGTTGATGCTCGTGGAACAGCTTGTCCGGGTCCACTTTTGGCCGCAAAAAAAGCAATTGGTGAGCTTGAATCAGGCGAAATTATGGAAATCCTTTCTGCAGATGAAGGAACTAAAAACGATATTCCACGCTGGTGCGAAAAAGTGGGTCATGAATATCTTGGTTTTTTTGACGAAGATAGCTTTAGTCGCTTGTATTTAATTAAAGAATAATTTAGATAACCACTAAGTCACTAAGGTCGCTTAGAAACACAAAGTTTTTTTAGTAAAACTTTCCGGCCTTAGTGTCTTGGTGGTAAATTCTTATACTTATGTCAACTATTATAAATCAATCACCCGAAACCAAATCACCCAAGATTCTGGTTTTTTCGACCGATAAAATTTCCGACCCTGGAATTGATCAGGCCGGCCTGCGTAAAATTCATTACGCTCCTTCTGTTTATGTCATTAGCTTACCGTGCTCATCAGGTATTAAGCCTAAGTGGATTATGCATGCACTTGAAAATGGTTTTGATGGAGTTTTCATCGCTGCTGATGGTCACGAATGTTCCTATAGCTCCCGTTGTGCCGAGCATACCAATACAATTGTGGAAACTACACAAGAATTGATGAAAGCAAAAAATATTAATCCCAGACGTGTGCGTATGGCGGCTCTTTGTTCGGTTTGTGCCGAACCGTTTATGAACCATATGGAGAATTACGGGAAAATTTTAGCAGGACTTGAAGACTAATCTTTTGGAAGAGGTAATTTGTTCAATTTCCTTTTTTTTAGACAAAACAAATTAATACATGTTCATATGTCTATGTGAAAAGTAGGAGCAAATAAATCCTTGCTACTGCGCGAAAATTTTTAAAAATAATAAATCAATGAATACACAAGATAAAAATTACGATGCACTGATAATTGGAGGCGGAATAGCTGGTCAAGAGGCGGCATTAAGTCTTGCTGATATGGGTCACGAAGTGCTACTGGTGGATAAAGCTTTGTCTATTGGCGGTAAAATGATTCAGTTGAGTAAGGTTTTCCCTACGCTTGACTGTGCGGCTTGTATCACTACTCCTAAAATGTCGGAAACTGCTCGCCACCCCAATATTACGCTTGCACTGAACAGCGAAATAGATGGCATTACGAAAGAAGCAGATAATTTCAATGTGCAAATCTCGAAAAATGCACGTTATGTAATTCAGGAAGATTGTACCGGTTGTGCCGAGTGCGAAGCAGTTTGTCCGGAAGTGCGCAGCGATGATTATAACGCCAATCTGGCTGGCCGTAAAGTGGCATATATTCCTTTCAACCTCGCCAATCCACGTATTGCTACCATCGACCGTCAGGGACATTCAGCTCCTTGTATTAATGAATGTCCGGGTGGTGTTAAACCTTACGGATATATTACGCTGGCACGTAATGGTCAGTACGAAGAAGCTATGAAGCTTCACCTCGAAGATATACCTTTCCCCGGAAGTTTGGGTCGTGCCTGTTACGCTCCTTGTCAGAATGCCTGTACCCGTGCAAGTCTGGAAGGTGCGGTGGACATCCGCAAAACGAAACGCTTCTTTGCCGACTGGTATTACGAAAAATACCCTGAAGCACCTGAAGTTGAAATAAAAAATAAAACAGATAAGAAAATCGCTGTTATTGGTTCTGGTCCTGCCGGAATTACAGCTGCCTATCATTTGGCATTGAAAGGTCATACTGTGACCATTTTCGAAGCTGCTCCGGCTGCAGGTGGTATGTTGCGGTTGGCTTTGCCTGAATATCGCGCTCCGAAAAGTGTGGTTGATCGCGATTTGAAAAATATTACTGTTCTCGGAGTGAAAATTGAGTGCAATCGGAAAATTACTGACCTGAAAGTTTTGAAAGAACAGGGGTTTGATGCAGTATTTGTCTCAGTTGGAACACACGATGCAGTTTCTTCAAGAACTGAAGGCTCGGATTTGAAAGGTGTTGTTGATTGTCTTCATTTTCTTCGCGAAGCCAATATCGGTAAAAAAGAAGACCTGAAAGGCAAACGCGTGATGGTGATTGGTGGTGGGAATACCGCTATCGATGCTGCCCGTACTTCGCTGCGTCTGGGTGCTGAAAAAGTAACGGTTGTTTACCGTCGCAGTCGGGAAGAAATGCCTTGTTTTGCTCCGGAAATTCACGAAGCGGAAGAAGAAGGCGTTGAAATAATGATTCTCCGCAATCCGGTAAAATATATCGGCGAAAACGGTCAAATCAAACAGGTTCAATTGGTAAAAATGCAGTTGGGCGAAAAAGATGCCAGCGGTCGTCGCAGTCCTGAAACTGTAAAAGGTTCGGAATACATCGAGAATGTAGATTATGTGATTGAAGCCATTGGTTTGAAACCATCTACTTCGCCTTTTGCCGGACAAATTGACCTGAATAAAAACGGAACCATTGTAGCTGATAAGAAAACGTTACAAACTTCTGTAGAATCAATTTTTGCTGGCGGTGATACCGTTACAGGAGCAACCACCCTGATTGAAGCTGCCGGACAAGGTAAAAAAGCAGCTTTCTACATGGACAAATACCTGCGTGGCCTGAACATGTTGGATTTCGAGGACGGCGATAAATTGCCAGCTGTTGATAAAGCAAAAATATTAAGCAAGCAATATACGTTGGCACCTCAAATCCAAAATGCAATGATGCCATTGGCTCAACGGGCAGCTAGTTGGGAAGAAGTAGAACAAACTTTTACCGAAGCTGAATTGAAAGCCAGCACCGAACGCTGTTTGGATTGCAGTAATTGCCGCGAATGCCATCAATGTGTGGCTGCCTGTCCGTCAAATGCCATTGATTTCAGTCAGAAAACGCAGGTTGTCAATACCACCGTAAAATCAGTCATTGTAACAACAGGATATAAATTGTTTCCACCAAGCGGAAAGCCAAACTACGGTTATACTAAATATGCCAACGTGATTGATTCCATGCAAATGGATCGTCTTATTGCACCAACCCGTCCGTTTAACAATGTTCTTCGTCCGGGAGATGGTAAAGTGCCGGATAATATTGCTTACGTGCTTTGTACAGGTTCGCGTGATTCGGCTATTGAGAATTCAGGTTGCGGTGCCGATTGCGAAAACAACCCGATTTGCTCGCAGATTTGCTGTATGTATTCTATCAAACAAGCGCAACTTTTGATGGGTGCCTTGCCGATGGCCGACATCACCATTTATTACATGGATATACGTGCTTTCGGAAAAGGCTACGAAGAATTCTTAATGGAAGCAAAATCGATGGGAGTGAACTTTGTAAAAGGGAAAGTAGCTAAAATCCGTGAAAACGAAAACGGTAGCGGCGATCTGATTCTTCGTTACGAAGACACCACCAAAGGCATTGTAAAAGAAGCCAAACATGATGTGGTGGTGCTTTCGGTGGGAGTTGTTCCAAATAAAGATGTGCCTGAAATGTTCAAAAGCGATAAGCTTGAATTGGATGCTTTCAACTTCGTGAAACAAACCGACGAATTGATAAACCCTTCACTGACAAGTATCGAAGGTGTTTATGTGGCCGGTGCTGCTTCGGGACCAAAAGATATTCCTGATTCAATTTTGTCGGCTGGTGCTGCTGCGTCTGAGGTTGCGGGATATCTTTCGAAGAACAAAGAGCAAGGAACAAAGATAAAAGACACTAAATCACTTAAAGTGGTTGTATAATCTTCTAAAGAGCAATTCCGAACAAAATCTTTGTTCTTTGCTCTTTATTCTAAAAATCTAAGAAAAAATGAAACAAAGAATAGGTGTATATATTTGTCATTGCGGCGGAAATATTTCCGATTACGTGGATGTGGAAGAGTTGGGCAAAATGTTCCATCAGGAGGAAAACGTGGTTGTTTCCAAAGATGTAATGTTTGCGTGTGCCGACTCCAACCAGAAAGACATGGTCGCTGACATACAAGCAAATAATCTGGATGCTATCGTGGTTTGCTCATGCTCACCAAAATTGCATTTACATACGTTCAAAAATGTTGCTGCACGTGCGGGGTTGAATCCCTCGAACTATGTGCAGGTAAATATCCGCGAGCAATGTTCGTGGCCACACAGCGACCGTCCGCGCGAAGCAACCGTGAAAGCTGCCGGACTTATCCGCGCCGGAATCAACCGCGTGTCTTTCTCCGAATCGTTGGAAAATATTGAACTGTCAGTAAAGAAATCAGCATTGGTAATCGGAGCAGGTGTTTCGGGCATGAAAGCGGCTATCGATTTGGCGCGCTCGGGTAATGAAGTTTTCCTGATTGAAAAAGACTTTTTCGTGGGTGGACGAATTGCGCAGAAAGAAACGCTTTTCCCAACCAATCAGAATGGGAAAGAAGTGGTGGCAGCTCTTTACAATGAAATGAAGAAGTTCCCGAACATTACCATTTTCACCGGAGCAACTGTGGAAAAGGTTTCGGGAAGTTTGGGAAATTTCACGGTAGATATCAAGGTGAAACCTCGTTATATCAACCCAAATGCCGATAAAAAGGCGGTGAAACGTGCCATGGAGGAATGTCCGGTGAGTGTTCACGATGATTTTAATCTGGGACTGGTGGAACGTAAAGCTATTTATAAAAACTACCCTGAAGCATTGCCGGATGTGCCGGTTGTGGTGGCTGATGCATTGAAAGATGCAACTGACTTTACAGGCAAATTTGCTTCAACGCTTAATCTGAACGAAGAAGCACAAACGCTTTCGTTGATTGCAGGTTCAGTGTTGGTAACCACGGGTTACGACCATTATCAACCCAAAGAAGGTGAATACGGCTACAAAACTATTTCGAATGTAGTGACTTTGCCTGAACTGAACCGTTTGATGGAAATGAATCCCGAGAAACTGGTTTATAACGGAAAACATATCAAGAGCCTGGCATTTATTTATTGCGTGGGAAGTCGCCAGACCAAAGGCGATAATAAATATTGTTCACGCCAATGCTGTACTTCGACCATTCATACCTCATTGCAGCTGAAAGAAAAATACAAAGATATTCAGACATACCACCTGTACCGCGATATTCGCACGTATGGTAAACAGGAAATTATGTATGCCGATTCATCCAAGCAGGGCGATTTATATTTCAAATATGAAGAAAAGGAAATGCCTGTCGTTTCGGTTGATGGAAAATCAACCATCGTAAAGGTGAAAGATTACCTGACAGCCAAAAAAGAGATGGAAATTGAAGCTGATTTGGTGGTGTTGGTAACCGGTATGGTGGCTCGCGAAGACGCAACAACCATTTCGGAACTATTCAAAATTCCAATTGGTCGCGATAAATTCTTCAACGAAATTCACCCGAAACTGAAACCGGTTGAAACCGTTATCAAAGGGGTTTATATTGGAGGAACCTGCCAGGGACCGAAGAATGTAAGCGAATCTGTTCAATCTTCATTGGCGGGTGCATCCAAAATTACGGCTTTGCTCAAAAGCGGCACTGTGTCGGTTGACCCGATTATTGCCCGTGTGGATGCCGATAAATGTACCTGGTGCGGAAAATGTTCCGATGTGTGCGATTATACGGCTATCAAAGAAGTGCTGTTTGGCGAGAAACATGTGGCAGGTGTCAACAAAGCAGTTTGTACCGGTTGCGGAATTTGTGCTCCGGTTTGTCCCGAAAATGCCATTGAAATTGCTCAATATACCGACAACGAAATCGAATCGATGATTGACGGCTTTATGCATGAGGTGGAAATCAAAGAAAAAGAAGCGGTGGTTGAAGACAAGGACGAAGAAGGCAAAGTGGGTATGAAAGAATATCCGTTGGTTTGGCGCGAAATTCTTGCCGGCATGACCGACGAGAAAAACACCATTCCCGAAATCGTTGCTAACACCAAACTTGCCGGCGAACTGGTAACTTTCCACCTGATGACCATGAACCGTTACGGTGTTGTTGTTCCGGCCGGAATGGATGCGAAAGAAACGTACTATTATTATAAGAGAAAATAAATCAGTCAGACCCCCAACCCCCAAATGGGGGCTTTAAGACTCAACTACGACATAAATCGTAACTTGTGTATAAAGCATTTCTTTAGCCCCCATTTGGGGGTTGGGGGTCTTAAAATCTAAGAATATGTCAAGAGTAAATCCAAAATTTGCAACTGAATTATCAAAATATGGGTCGAGCGACTTCAATGCCTGTTTCAATTGCGGAAACTGTACGGCTACCTGCTCGCTTTCGACTGCCGATAGCTCGTTTCCACGCGAAATGATTCGCTACACCACGCTTGGTTTGGAAGACGAAATCAAAGCTTCGTTGAAACCCTGGGAATGCTACTATTGTGGCGAATGTTCGTCGGAATGTCCACGTCAGGCTGAGCCAGGCGAGTTAATGATGTCGCTTCGCCGGTATCTTACCGCACAGTACGACTGGACCGGCCTTTCAGGGCTATTGTATAAATCGCTGCCGGTAAGTCTGGCTGCTTTTATCCTTACGTTTGTGGGTGTAATGGCATTTGTGGTATCGGTGGGATTTGAACTGGAAAAAATGGTTCATTTCGGACACATGTTCGAAGCTATAGCGATCGGCACGGTTGGTTTAGTGATATTGCTGCCTAACGTGGCTCGCATGTGGTACTTCACCATTCTGAAACCAAAAGTGAAAGTGCCGTTTATGAAATATGTGAAGAGTATGGGCGAATTGTTCGTTCATATGTTCACTCAAAAACGAGCGTTGGGTTGCGACGATAATCAGTTTCGCTGGTTCGAGCATTTTATTCTCGTTATCGGGTATCTTTCGTTGCTTTTTACCACTGTTGCACTCGACTGGTTTTCGTCTGAAAATTTATTCGTAATCATTTTAGGGTATGTAATGAGCGCCATTGTTTTTGTGGTAACTATCGATTTTGTGTCGAGCCGAATTAAGAAAGACAAAGCCGTGAGCAAACATTCGCAACCTTCGGATATTTTCTTTGTAGTGTGGCTATTCCTGATGGGTTTTACAGCTTTTCTGGTACGCTTGTTTATCGATTTTGATATTCTTGAACAGAATAAATGGCTATATGTTTTCCATCTTACCGTTTTGGTGCAATGGGCATTGATTATTGTACCTTTCGGAAAATGGAGTCACTTCTTGTATCGCTCGTTTGCCATGTATTTTGCGAAGCTGAAAGAGAAATAGGGAGCACAATTCACAGGGTGACTTGGAGTCACCCCGTGAATAAAAAGAACCCCGGCTGAATTTCTAAAAAGAAATTCAGCCGGATTATTTTATTCTTCAATACTAAGCAGTTCTATTTCGAATATGAGTGCAGAAAATGGTTTAATATCACCATGTTTTATGTGACCATAAGCCAGTTGCTGTGGGATATATATTTTAAATTTGGAACCAACCGGCATCAGTTGTATTGCTTCAGTCCAACCTTTTATTACTTCAGACAATTTAAAAGCCATTGTCTGGTCTGACTTTAATTTTTCATCAAAAATACTTCCATCGATTCTGCTGCCCTTGTACAAAATGTTAATCTTGCTTGAATTGGTAGGAAATGCACCAGCGCCTTTCTTTATTATCTCGTATTGCAAGCCCGACTGAGTTGTAATCACTTCTTTTCGAAGTTTATTTTTTGCCAGAAATTCTTCGCTGGCAGTTTTATTCAATTTATCTTCGGGAGAAATATTTTGCTGGCCGATTTTGACCATAGTTTCTTGTAAATATTTTTGTGCACTTGCAGGAGAAATGAGACTGTTATTATCTCTCATCCCAGCTTCTATTCCTTTTTTAATAAGTTGAAAATCAACTTTTAGACTCGAATTCCCCATTAAACCTATACTTACTTGTGTCTTTAAAGCAGTTCCTACTTTATTTCCAAGTTCAGAAATTTCAGTGTAACTGTTTGTCGAATCAGGCTTTACTAATTGCTTGTCGGCTGCAAAAGCTGAATCCAGAGATTTCATAAATACGCCAATACATTCTTCGAGAGGTTTATTTTGGAAATAAGAGTTTTTTATTCCGTCTCCATTCGCGACACCCAGCGTATAGTTTAAACTGTCAGTTTGTGTGCGAAGTGAAATCTGATTTTGCGCTATTCCGGTTTGTCCATAACAAGTTGTAGCAAAAATCAAAGAAGCAATTGCAATTTTAATGTTTTTTTTCATGGTGATATTGTATTGGTTTTATAAATGAAATGTAATCCTTTCCTATGCAAATCATACCTTTTCAGGCGGATAGAGTGGTGCTGTAAACAAATGGACATGAGGTTTATTGTATCAATTATTTTAAAGACTCATCAAGGGCATCGTAATATCCTTTCTTGAAAGATTTTACAGAATCATCCCAATCTAATATTGTATTTATAATAAAGAATGTCAGCATTCCTAATAGGAAAATATACAAATCTCTTTTTGTTATCTTTTTCATATTGTTTGTTTTTAAAATTAAGTTTTCTGTATTCTGGCATTAATTGCCTCCTGCTTTAGCTGGAGGATAATGAAAATATAAAATTGAATTGGCTTTAGCCAAATAGATTTTGCTTTTTAGGCTAAAGCCCTTTTAATTATCAATTCTTTTTTCCTCCAGCTAAAGCAGGGGGCAATTAATTCTTTTTCTACATAATCATATCCTTTCAGGTGGATGGAATGGTGGGGACGAGGGTATATGAAGCTTATTGCTGCTTATTGTTTGTGGATTCGCTGCGGACTCCGTAATATCCTTCTTTGAAAGATTTTACAGAATCATCCCAATCTAATATTGTATTTATAATAAAGAATGTCAGCATTCCTAATAGGAAGATATACACATCTCTTTTTGTTATCTTTTTCATTTTGATGTTTTATAAATTAAATTTTCTGTATTCTGGCATTAATTGCCTCCTGCTTTAGCTGGAGGATAATGAAAATATAAAATTGAATTGGCTTTAGCCAAATAGATTTTGCTTTTTAGGCTAAAGCCCTTTTAATTATCAATTCTTTCTTCCTCCAGCTAAAGCAGGAGGCAATTAATTCTTTTTCTACATAATCATATTTCTTTCAGGTGGATTGAGCGCGGTAGATGATATGATTTCATATATTGTTGTTATTTCAATTTTTCAATAATATTTAGAAGAAATTTATGTGAATCAGAGTTGAATGAAATTATATATTCTGGGTCATTGATGTACAATTGTCCATTTGAATATATGGTGATGAATTTTTCTTTATTCAGAAGTTTAAATTTATCCATATCCTCTAATTCCTGTGTCCTATTTCTTATTGATAGTTTTCCATTGTGATGTGCAATTTGATTTCTTAAAGTCACAATTGTTTTTAATTTAGATGAAAATGATTCACTATCTTCAATCCAACAATCTGTCTTTTTTAGATAGTTTATACTCGTACCAATTACATCTTTGTATGGTTCTTTGTATTTTTCATTCGGTTCTAATTTTTTGCTAATAAAGTAACAAATAGTTTTTAAAGAATACTCAAAACTAGAAACACTAATCAAGATTAAGCTGTTGAAATAGATGTAACTTTCTAAATTCCGAAGAATTGATTGGTATTCTTCAAATTCATCAATGTTGTCACATTCAACTATTTCGTCAGTTTTCGGAATATCAATATTTCTATACTTATATTGTTCCTGAACAACATTCAGTATTTTTCTCATACTAATTTTTAGATCCATATAATGAGAATCAACAGAATTTCTTAGAACTTGCCATGAGGCATTGTATAATGGCTTCTTCATGAGTACTTTCTCTTTTTATTCCCACCCCTCCGCTCTACCAGCACATTGGAGTGGGGTTGATAGATTATTGTTTAACCTCTGCAGTTGCTGCAACTTCCTTTTTTGCCCAGCCTTTGCGTTGGGCAATGGCAGTGCTGTACTGGTCGATACGGTTATTCAGTTTCGTTACAAAAGTGGCATATTTAGCATCTCCTTCAATGGTTATAAAGGCATTGATGCGGTCGACAATGGCATTGTAGGCGGCATCTGTTTCCACACGTGCCGCTTTCATGTTGACAGCCGGTTTCAAGTCGTCTTCGTTGTTGCGGTTTTTTACCAGTTCCACGAAAGCACTTTCGGTAGTTTCAATCTCAGTCAACCAATCGGTCAAACCCAGTGTGGTGATGTCAGCCATGGCCGCTTTGAGTGCAGCAATGTAGCTTTCCTCGGCCGCAGTTTGCTTTTCGTTAGTCAGGTAGGTTATACCGCTAAACTTTTCGTTAATCACGTTGATATTATAAGCAGCCTGCGCTACATCCGGATTAAAGTGATGCAACATTCCCTTTACTACTTTGGAAAATCCACGGATAGGTTTGTCGCGCGCATCGTCGGCAGCGTTAACCCGTTCGGTGAAGGTATTTTTCTGTACCACGTCTAGTACCGATTTTTCCACAGCCAGTTTCAGCTTGTGGTTGCTTGATTGTATTTCCACATCGAGCACCGCGACGCCTGCTTCGGTAATGTAGTCGTCCACGTAGGTGTGAAATCCAGCGTGTTCTTCGTTCTGGAGTTCTAATAAATGATTCTTTTTGATAAACATAGAAATTCAAAATTTATGAGTTAATAAAACGGTTAGGAAAATATCTTATGTTGGAGAAATGATAAGAAACGAATGAAAATAGCGTCTCGTTAATGAGAAAAAGGCATTTACTTCTAAAAAATGGTTTCTCATTAACGAGAAAGGCAATTTGTGTCTGAAAAACAGTGTCTCGTTAATGAGAAAGTAGTATTTACGCCTAAAAAACGGTTTCTCATTAACGAGAAAGGTGTTTTTATTGCTGAAATACCCTTTCTCAGTGTTGAGAAAGGTTGTTTTACTTGTTTGAAGTACTTTCTGATGCGTGAGAAGACGTTTTACACGCTTGTGAATCACTTTCTCAGAGCGGAGACAAAATTATTACTTCTTAAAAATTAACGTGCCAAAGATATAGAATATTTTTAGAACAAAAATAGTGTAGGTGGATTTTTTCTAAAAAAATATCAACAGCATTTAATCAGGAAAACTTCAATACGAAAGCAGCCGGTTGAAAATTACTTTCAACCGGCTGCTTCTGTATTGTATGGATAAATTATTTCTTTTTCTCTTTTTCGGGGCCAAATAGTTTGTTGATAACGCTATTCATCACGTACATTTGCTCAACACGCAAAAGTGTTTGAGGCGTCGGCAGCAAAGAAAGTGCTTGAGGCAGGAAATTCAGCTGGCTTACTTCCACGGTGGCCACTCCCTGGCGGATAATATCCAGCGTTTTAGCAGCAGAGTAGGATAAATCTATCATTAGGCGTTTGGTGAACGGACCGCGATCGGTTACTTTTACAATCACCATCTGATTATTTTTCGGGTTTCGTACACGTAAATACGTTCCGAGCGGATATGTTTTATGCGCACAAGTCAGACTGTCGGGGTGGTAACGACTGCCATCGGTGGTGTGGCGACCTTGTAATTTGGGGCTGTAATAAGTCGCGCTTCCCTGCTCCTGACCGTAAATAACGGTAAAGGCAGAAAGGAAAAATAGGATTATAAGTGCTGTTTTTTTCATATTTTTTAAACGACTGTGTACAAAAATAGCCAAAATATCGGAACCGGCAAACCCATAAAACCTTTTTTTACAATTCTTTGGTAAATGATTGAATGGTTAATTGGTTGATTTCTTGCTGTATTAATGTGATGATTAGTTGATGTTTTGATTGACTGACGTGGTGATGTGATAATTATCTCATTGGGTTTATTCAATAAAACTGTGGCAAAAAGGATAATTAATTGATCTTCCAACTTTGTTCAAAAATGAATTGTGCCATAATTTGCGTATTTACTTATCATCACATTACCCAATCATCGCATTATCTCATCAGTCAATCATCACATCAATAACCTTTGTCTTTTCAACAAAAAATTGTACCTTTGTGGCTCCTAAAAAAAGAGTTTACCAGTTTTGTGCGTGTCTGTCTAATGTTTGTAATTTAAGAACATATATACTTTGTCAACCAGTCAACTTAATAACTCAATAACTGATTAACTAATCATTCCAATGAGTCAAACCGACCAACAATTCGATCAGGTTGCCGCCATTTGCAGCGATATTTTCCTCAAAAAAATGAAAGATTACGGTTGTTCGTGGCGTATTTTGCGTCCACAATCGGTTACTGACCAAATTTTCATTAAAGCCAATCGTATCCGCAGTATTGAAACAAAAGGAGTTTCAAAAATTGACGAAGGAATTCGTTCCGAACTCATTGCCATTGTAAATTACGGCATTGTCGGGTTGATACAATTGGAATTGGGTTTTTCGGAAACAGATGATTTGACCTACGAGCGCGGTGCGGAACTTTACACGAAATATCTGGCCGAAGCTAAAAAACTGATGATGGATAAGAACCACGACTACGATGAGGCCTGGCGCATCATGCGCACCGAATCGTATACCGATTTGATCCTGATGAAAATTTACCGCACCAAACAAATTGAAGACAATCAGGGCAAGACACTGATCTCGGAAGGGATCGATGCCAACTATTTTGATATGATTAACTACGCGGTTTTCGGGCTGATAAAAATCAGCGAAGAGACCCCAAACCCCTAAAGGGGCTTTAAGATTGAGTACAGAAAATTAAATATTTCGAATACTAAAGACAAAACTAACTTAGTCCCCCTTTATGGGCTAGGGGTTATATTAAATAAACCATGTTTACTAATCAAAGTGCTATTAAAACAAGTCCGGTTGCTGCAAAGACTGGAAGTGTTTTGTTGGAAATTGGCCGCATTTTATTAGGCTGTGTTTTTGTTTTCTCGGGCTTTGTCAAAGCTATTGATCCGCTTGGTTCCACCTATAAATTCGACGATTATTTCCGGGCTTTCGGTGGTTTTTTCGAATCGTTCACGCATATTTCCTTCCCGCTGGCCATTCTGCTTTCAACCATTGAGCTGGTTATCGGTCTCAATCTCATTCTCAAAGTCAAGCTCAGAATCACATCTTTTACGGCATTGGCATTTATGGCTGTAATGACACCGCTTACATTGTACATTGCCCTGAAAAAAGATCTTGTGACCGATTGCGGTTGCTTTGGCGATGCATGGGTTATTAGCAATTGGGCCACTTTTTGGAAAAACGTTGTATTTATTTCGCTGGCGATAATTGTCCTTGTATTTCAGAAAAAAAACCGTCCGCTTTTCGCTCCAAAAACGCAGAATATCCTGTTGGCCGCTTTTGTGGTTTTTTCCATTGGGTTATCGGTCTATTGCTACCAACATTTGCCACTTATCGATTTTTTGCCATACAAAGTCGGCGTAAATATCCCTGCTGCCATGCTTGTTCCTGATAATGCTCCGGTCGATAAATATGAAACTACTTTTATTTACGAGAAAAACGGACAGCAAAAAGAATTTACGCTTGAGAATTATCCGAAAGGCGATTCTACGTGGAAGTTTGTAGACCAGAAATCGGTGCTGGTTTCTGAGGGTTACAACGCGCCTATTCATGATTTCTCCATTGTAAGTGCCGATTTCGAAGATATTACCGAGCAGGTGCTTTATGATACCGGTTATACTTACCTGTTGGTAATGTACAACCTGAATCAGGCTTCGGAAAAAGGAGCCAAAGAGGCCGAAAAACTTTACCAGCAAGCGTTGAAGGCGGGAGCTAAATTCTATGCGTTGACAGCTTCGTCGGATGAAGAAATCGAGACATTTAAACAAAAAACAAGTGTAACATATCCGTTTTATAAAACCGATCCTACGGCACTAAAAACCATTATCCGTGCTAATCCGGGATTGATGATAATTAAAAACGGAACTATAACCGGGAAGTGGAACTGGCGGGATTTTGAATAACCGAAATTGTACGAGTAAATAATATAAATTAAATAACGCCTTCGGGCAAATAACTATCAAACTATAAAAAAAGATGAGAAAAAACATTGTTGCAGGAAACTGGAAAATGAACAAAACCCTTCAGGAAGGGTTGGCATTGGCAACTGAATTGAACGAAGCGTTGGCTGGTGCAAAATTAAACTGTGATGTAGTAATCGGAACTCCATTTATTCACCTAGCAAGTGTAGCTGCTGCTATCGATACAAAAGTGATTGGTGTAGCTGCCCAAAACTGTGCTAACAAAGAATCAGGTGCTTATACAGGTGAAATTAGTGCTGCTATGGTTAAATCTACAGGTGCCGAATACGTAATTTTAGGTCACTCTGAACGTCGCGAGTACTATGGTGAAACAAGTGCTATCCTGAACGAAAAAGTTGCATCGGCATTGGCTAACGGTTTAACTCCTATCTACTGCTGTGGTGAAGCGTTGGAAGTGCGTAACGCTAACGAACAAAATGCTTATGTGAAAAATCAATTGGATGAAACAGTATTCAATTTGAGTGCTGAAGATTTCAAAAAAATCGTTATTGCTTACGAACCAATCTGGGCTATCGGAACTGGTGTAACTGCTTCTACTGAGCAAGCTCAGGATACGTTGGCATTTATTCGTTCTGCTATTGCTGCAAAATTCGGACAAGAAATTGCTGAAGGAACTTCAATTCTTTACGGTGGTAGCTGTAACGCTAAAAATGCTCCTGAATTGTTCGCACAACCTGATATCGACGGTGGTTTGATTGGTGGTGCTTCGTTGAAAGTTGCCGACTTCAAAGCTATTATCGACGCTTTTTGAGTTATACCACTTAGGCACTAAGATCACTTAGAGGCCCTGAGTTTAATTTATTTACAAAGGCACTTAGTTCACTTTGGTTACACAATGTAAATTTTGTGTATCTTTGTGTCCTAAGTGCCTTAGTGGTATAAAAATATGTTACTCAAGCTTTACGAAAACAATCCGAATCCAGCACAAATTCGTCACATTGCCGAGGTGCTACGCAGCGGAGGAATAATCATTTTCCCGACGGATACGGTATATGCTTTCGGTTGCAGTATTTTTAATTCAGCCGGAGTAGAGTTTATTTCGCGGTTGAAAAACAAAGATCTTCGTCGTTCCAACCTGTCGTTTATTTGCCATGAACTGAGCGAAGTAAGCGAATATGCCAAAATGGACGATACAGCTTTTAAGCTGATGAAAAAAAATCTGCCTGGGCCGTTTACCTTTATTTTGGACGGTAGCAGCAAACTTCCCAAGCTTTTCAAAAACAAGAAAACAGTCGGAATCCGTATGCCCGATAATGCTATTGCACTGGCCATTGTACGTGAACTAGGCAACCCTATGATGACCAGCTCCATTTTTACCGACGAAAAAACAACGGAATACATCACTGATCCGGAACTGATTGAAGAAAGATTCGGGCTTCAGGTGGCTGTTGTAATCGATGGCGGTATGGGCGGATTGCAACATTCAACCATTGTAGACTGCACTGGCGACGAACCGGAAGTGGTGAGAGAAGGAGCAGGGGAGTTGGTTTGACCTGAAAAACAGAGCTAAAATAAAAAGCCCAATCTGAACTGGATGTTTAGATTGGGCTTTTTGGTATCGGAATCTTATTTTTCCATATACACTGTTTGTGTAGGATAAGCAAATTTTAGTCCGGAAGCATTGAAAGCCCGGAGTATTTCTGTGTTAACCTGAGACGGGGTTTCCATTGGGTCGGATTTTACTTTGATAAAATAGACAAAAGTGATGGCTAGTGAAAAATCAGTAAAATCGGTAAAAGCTGCAATTACATCTTTCGGATCAACATCTTGCACCCGGTTTGGAATGTCTTTGAGGATAGCTATTGCTTCATTCATCTTTGCAGGTGGAGTGTTATAAGTCAGGCCAAGCTTCATTAGTACGCGGCGCATGGGTTCTTCCGTAACGTTTTCGATGGGGGCATCTACCATTTTATAGTTTGGTATTGTCACCAACCGTTTTTCCAACGTTCGGATACGTGTGCTTCGGATGCCAATATCTTCAACAAATCCTTCGAATTTATCCACTTTAATGCGGTCGCCAATGCGGAATGGGCGGTCAGTAAAAATGGTTATTCCTCCGAAAATATTTTTGATAGTGTCTTGAGCGGCCAACGCAAATGCCAAACCTCCGATACCCAATGTCCCAAGTAAAGCTGCAACATTTACGCCGATATTATTCAATGCCATTACGCCACCCAGCGCCCAGATTATAGTAAGAATGGTGCGGCGTAAAATTGAAAGCAGGTGTGTGTCAAGGATTCTATGTTTTCCGTCACCGGCTTTCGGAACCCAGTATTCCTCAATCAATGCATTTACCAATCGTGCCGCAAACCAGGTGATATTAAGCACTGTGAGAATCTTATACGATTTGGCAATTATATTTTCGGCCTGAGCATCCAGATTCAGCCGCTTGGCTGCAATCCAAATGGCAAATAGTGCAATTCCCAATAAAACCGGGGATTGCAGCATTTTGAATAAAATGTCGTCCAGCCTGTTATTCGTTTTATTCGTCAGTTTTTGAATAACATGTTTGTTCAGTAAAACAATGATTTTGTTGAGTACAAGAGCTCCGGCAATGATGGCAAAAGAGATCATCCAGTCGCGGAGTGAGTTTCCGTAAAATGTTTGTTCAAGCATAAATTAAAAAAACAACCCCAACCCCTTAAAGGGGCTAAGGGAGATTAGTATTGATTGTTTATTTGTTTCAAATTATTTAATAGACAAAACTATCTTTGTTCCCCTTTAGGGGTTAGGGGTTATTGTAAAGGCTATCGCATCACTCGGCATACGCCAATCGCCACGGGGCGAGAGGTTTATTGAGCCTACTTTTGGCCCGTCGGGGATGCAGGATCGTTTAAATTGCTGTGTAAAGAAACGGCGCAAGAAAGTTTTCAGCCATTTTTCAATTACTTCGTCGGCATATGTTTCTGCAAATGCATTTTTAGCCAGAAAAAAGATTTTATCCGGGCTAAATCCGAACCGGACCAGGTAATACAGGAAGAAATCGTGCAATTCGTACGGACCTACAATATCTTCCGTTTTTTGTGCAATATCACCATTTTCGTCAGCCGGAAGCAGTTCCGGGCTAACGGGGGTATCAAGCACGTCGCGCAGGATTTCTTCTGAATGAGCATCCAGTTGGTGCGCAGCCCAGTCGACCAGATAACGCACCAAGGTTTTAGGAACACCTGAGTTGACTGCATACATCGACATGTGGTCTCCGTTGTAGGTTGCCCAACCAAGTGCAAGTTCAGATAAATCGCCGGTTCCAATTACCAACCCGTTATGTTTGTTCGCAATGTCCATTAGGATTTGTGTCCGTTCGCGGGCTTGTGTATTTTCGTAAGTTACATCATGTTTCTTCGGATCGTGGTCAATGTCTTTAAAATGCTGGATACACGCCTCTTTTATTGAAATTTCGAGCATGGTAATGCCCAACGATTTCATCAGGTTTATGGCGTTTGTGTATGTCCGGTCTGTTGTTCCAAAGCCCGGCATGGTGATGCCGATAATGCGTTTGCGATCGAATCCCAGTTTGTCGGCCGTTTTTACGCAAACCAACAAAGCCAGCGTAGAATCCAAACCTCCGGAAATACCGATAACAACAGTTTCAGCATTCGTATGTTTCCAGCGTTTAGCCAAACCGCCCACCTGAATGGAAAAAATTTCTTCGCAACTGGCATCACGGTTTTCCAAAGCCGGAACAAAAGGATGTTTTCCAAATGTACGTTTCAATTCAAAATGAGTGAAGTGCGCATCTTCCAGTTTTACCGAACGATATGTTGTGGTTGATTTATCGTTTGTATAGTTCGTATTTCTAATTCTGTCTGCTTGCAGTCGATCTACATCAATTTCACTCACAATGAGTTGCGGCTCGAAAGAAAAACGTTCTGAATTTGCTATTATTTTACCGTTTTCCGCAATAAGCCCGTTTCCGGAATAAACCACATCAGTAGTCGATTCGCCGGCACCTGCCGAGGCGTAAACGTAGCCGGCAATGCAACGCGCTGATTGTTGCTCAATTAGTTGCCGCAGGTATTGATGTTTTCCTATGAGTTCGTTGGTAGCCGAGAGGTTGAAAATAATATCCGCTCCGTGAATGGCATGTTGCGAACTTGGGGGGATTGGCACCCAAAGATCCTCGCACAATTCAATGCCGAAAGAAAATTTCCCGTCGCCAAAAAGGATATTGATGCCAAACGGAACTTCCTCGCCCGAAAGTGAAATGGTTTGAATGTTTGTCGCAGTCGCTGGCGAAAACCAACGTTTTTCGTAGAATTCGTTGTTATTGGGTAAATGTGTTTTTGGAATAACGCCCAGAATATGCCCGCCCTGCAGTACTACTGCTGCGTTAAATAATTGGCTTTCAGCCCGGACAGGCATCCCTACAATAATTGCTGCTGTAGTCGAAAAAGTCAGCATTTGCAATTCATTCAACGCTTTTTCAGCATTAGCAAGCAATTGTTGCTGAAAGAATAAATCGGCACAAGTGTAGGCGGTAACCGATAGTTCGGGAAAACAAACGACCTGTACTTTTTCCTGTTCGGCTTTATGAACCAAATCGGCCATTCGGGCTACATTAAAAGCACAATCGGCTACCCGTAATTCGGGAATGGCAGCAGCTACACGTACAAATCCGTTATTCATAATATGACCCCCAACCCCTAAAGGAAAGTTATGTAAGTTAATATTTAGTGATTAAAAATCCCCATTTTTTATTTTAGATGCAGACTAAGGTCGTATTATTCCCCTTTAGGAGTAGGGAGTTCTTCCACTGTTGAAAACGCCTTATCTTCCATTTTGCCAAGGTATATTTCCAACGATTTTGCTGAAATTTGAATTTCCCAAACAGAAAGACCCAGTGAAATTATAAGGAAAAGCAAGGCAAATGCAAAAACATAAGCCGAAATGACATGCAATCCAACGTAAATTAAAAACATCGTGGCCACACATAAAAGCAAACTCCCCACACCAAAAAGCTGCATGTTTTTAGTCAGATAAAGACGCTTCCGCAGGTTCATGATTTGTGCATGTGTTACAGCCGAATGATCGATCATGTACCGGTCTTTCAGCGTACGAACCAATTGCGCGTACGATAAAAACCGGTTGGTATAAGCCAGCAAAATCAGCGAAACGGCCGAAAACAGAAACGACGGCGTTATGAGGGTCAGTTGTTCCATAATAATTTGTTTGTTATTGTAGTTAAACGACTAACACATGAAATTGTTTTTTTTCTTATCTCTTACTGCTTACCTTTTGCTACTTCTTAAACGCAGTGTTCCGGGTCGTCAACATGATTTTTCATCAGCGTTGCAACCTGGCGTCCAAGTTCAAGGCATGCATCATAATTGACCGTTTTTAATCCTTGTTTTTCGTCAACATTCAATTCTGCCGATTTCCACTTCATAGTTTCAACGAATGTAGTCAATCGTTTAACAGCGGCACTGGCCCATGTAAATGAACCGAAGCAACCGAATACCCGGTTTTTCACACCGCGAATTTCTATTTTACGTAAAAGTGATTCTACTTCCGGATACAACTCATTGCAGTAAGTCGGGCTACCAACAATCAGGCCTTTATATTTGAATATGTCGCGAATAATTACAGATGAATCGGATTTTGATACGTTGTGGATGATAATGTTTTTGACACCCGCCTGAGCCAAACCCTGTGCAACTGTTTCAGCCATCAATTCAGTATTTCCATACATGGAGCCATAAACAATTACAACACCATCTTCGCCATGATAACGACTCATTTGGTCGTACATATCCACTACTTCCGAAATGTATTCTTTCCAAATAGGACCGTGTGTGCTACAGATTAATTTGAAGTCAAGAGGAGTGAGTTTTTTAAGTGCTTTTTGAACCGGATTGCCATATTTACCCACAATATTGGCATAATAACGAATCATTTCGTCCCAATATCTGTCAATATTCATGTCGGTATCCACTACTGCACCATCCAACGTGCCAAAACAACCAAAAGCGTCGCCCGAAAAGAGGACTTGTTCATCTAAGTCATAAGTCATCATGGTTTCAGGCCAGTGAACCATGGGTGTGAAATGAAATTGAAGTTTGTGATTTCCCAACGAAAGAATTTCGCCATCTTTAATTTCCAATGTATTATCAGCCACTCCGTAATAACCTTCCACCATGCTCAGTGTTTTGTTGTTTCCAACAATAACCATGTTGGGGTAGTATTTGCGGATCAAACGGATAGACCCTGAATGATCTGGCTCCATGTGATTGATAATTAGGTAGTCGAGGCTTCTTCCTTGTAGTTGTGATTGTATTTTGTCTATAAATATGTCGCCAAATGAGATGTCAACAGTATCAATCAAAGCTGTTTTTTTATCAGCAATCAAATAAGCGTTGTATGAAACTCCATTTGGAAGCGGAAGCATATTTTCAAATTTGTGCTTCTGGCGGTCGTTAACGCCCATATAAAAAATGTCTTTTGCAATTTGTTGATTTTGAAACATGTAACTAAGTTTTCTTACGTTTAATAATATGCCTTAAAACACCCATACCTAAGGGTTTGTTTTTGGGTACAAAGATAAAACATTTTAAGCAATTTTAAATACATATCTCACAATTCATAAATGTTATAACTGAATAGATTATGTCTATAATGCAGTTTTTAGGTTAATGATGAATATGGCTGTCCGGATTAAATGTGTTGGAAGTAATGAAAGATTTTCTGTACTTTTGCATGAAGAAATTTGAATTTGCATGAATTGTTTTAAATCATAAGCTTGCAAATTGCTTACTTCTTGCTTTCTTACCTCTTACCCCTAAAACGATGATTGTTTGCATTGCTGAAAAGCCCAGTGTGGCGCGTGATATTGCTGAAATTCTTGGGGCTAAAACCCGAAAAGACGGATATATTGAAGGAAATGGTTATCAGGTAACCTGGACGTTCGGGCATCTTTGTGGATTGCTGGAACCTCACGAATATACGCCCGACTGGAAAGCCTGGGCATTGAGCCATTTGCCCATGATTCCACAGCGGTTTGGCATAAAAGTAATGAACGACAGCGGTATTCAAAAGCAATTCAAAGTGATAGAAACCCTGATGGCTAACGCTGATGAAGTGGTAAACTGTGGTGATGCCGGTCAGGAGGGAGAACTCATTCAGCGTTGGGTGATGCAAAAAGCCATGTGCAAATGTCCGGTGAAACGCCTGTGGATTTCTTCGCTGACGGAAGAAGCCATACGCGAAGGTTTTTCGAAGCTTAAAGACCAGAGCCAGTTCCAGTCGCTTTATGAGGCGGGACTTTCGCGGGCTATTGGCGACTGGTTGCTGGGTATGAATGCCACCCGCCTTTATACGCTGAAATATGGGAAAAACCGCCAGGTGCTTTCTATCGGACGTGTGCAAACGCCTACACTTGCTCTTATTGTAAACCGTCAGTTGGAAATAGAAAATTTCAAACCCGAAGCATATTGGGAACTCAAAACAGTTTACCGGGATACTGTTTTTTCGGCTTCGAAAGGTCGTTTTTCGAGTGTGGAAGAAGGTACGAACTTTCTGGATACAGTTCGTACGGCTGATTTTTATGTAACGGATATTTCTACCAAAAAAGGAAATGAATCGGCGCCACGTTTGTTCGACCTGACTTCGCTTCAGGTGGAGTGCAATAAAAAGTTCGGATATTCAGCCGAAGATACGCTGAAAATTATTCAAAGTCTGTACGAAAAGAAAGTCACAACCTATCCACGTGTAGATACGACTTATCTGAGTGATGATATTTACCCCAAAATTCCTGATATTCTGAAGGGAATTAAAGAGTACGAAACTCTTACAAAACCTTTATTGGCCGGTAAATTGCCGAAAACCAAAAAGGTTTTTGATAATGCCAAAGTAACCGATCACCACGCCATTATTCCAACAGGTGTGAATCCAACTGCACTGAGCGATACGGAAAAACGTGTTTTTGATCTGGTAGCTCGCCGGTTTATTGCCAATTTTTACCCGGAGTGTAAAATTTCGACTACCACTGTGTTGGGTGAAGTGGAAAAAGTGGAATTTAAAGTTACCGGAAAACAAATTCTCGATCCGGGCTGGCGTGTTGTTTTTGCCAAAGTAGCCACCGAAGAAAAAGAAGGGGAGGAGGAAGAAGAATGGACGTTGCCGCTATTTGAAAAAGGTGAAAGCGGGCCACATGAACCAACCCTGGCTGAGAAATGGACTTCGCCACCAAAACCTTATACGGAAGCAACTTTGCTGCGGGCCATGGAAACAGCAGGCAAGTTGGTTGACGATGACGAGCTACGTGATGCCCTGAAAGAAAACGGAATAGGCAGGCCTTCTACACGCGCAGCCATTATCGAAACGCTTTTTAAGCGTGATTATATTCGCAGGGAAAAGAAAAATCTGGTGGCTACAAATACAGGAGTTGAGTTGATCCAAATGATTCAGGAAGATTTGCTGAAGTCGGCAGAACTGACCGGGCGCTGGGAGAGAAAGCTCCGTCAGGTGGAAAAAGGGGAGTATCAGGCAAAAGATTTTTTGGACGAGCTTAAAGCTATGGTCACCGAAATTGTTTTCAATGTAAAAAGTGACAACCGTCGCCCAGGAGAAGCTGTTTTGCAGGCAAAGCCAACTCTGGAAGGAAGCGTTTGCCCATTGTGCGGCAAAGGCACTCTTCTGAAAGGAAAAACCGCTTACGGATGCAGCGAGTGGAAAAGCGGATGCACCTATAGAATGTCTTTTTGATAAAAAATCAAATGGTAATTTAACTGAAGTGATAAACTGTCAATTGTCAATTGAATTTTGTACCTTTGCACCTCGTTTTTTTTTGAAAGCCAACTAATGATATATCAAATACATACTCTCTCCAACGGAATTCGAATTATTCACAAACAGGATGTATCGGCTGTAGCTTATTGCGGAATCGTTATAAATACCGGTTCGCGCGATGAAGCTGAGAACGAACAAGGCATGGCGCATTTTATTGAGCATATGCTTTTTAAAGGTACCGAAAAACGTCGTTCGGGTCATATTATCAACCGGTTGGAGCATGTTGGAGGCGAACTCAACGCCTACACTTCTAAAGAAGAAACAGTGGTCTATGCCGGTGTGCTGAAAGAATATTTCGAGCGGGCTATGGAGTTGATTTCCGATATCGTGTTGCATTCCAATTTTCCTCAAAAAGAAATTGATAAAGAGGTGGTTATTATTCTTGACGAAATCCAGTCGTACAACGACAGCCCTTCCGAACTGATTTTTGATGATTTTGAAGAACTGCTTTTTGACAACCATCCCATCGGGCACAATATACTTGGAAAATCAGAATTACTTGAAAAATACAGTACCGAAGATGCTTTCCGCTTTGTAAAAAAGCATTATCGTCCGGAAGAACTGGTGTTTTTTGCACTGGGCGACCTCGATTTTAAACAGCTGATCCGTTGGGCTGAAAAATACCTGCACACTGAAAATGACGGGAGCAAAGTTTTTGAACGAACTCCACCAACTTCATATAAGCCCATTAAGAAAGAGATAAATAAGAATACCCATCAGGTTCATTTTATGATGGGGAACCGGGCTTACGATTTGTACCACCCCAACAGGATGGGCATGTATCTGCTCAATAATATACTGGGTGGCCCGGGTATGAACAGCTTGCTGAATTTATCGTTGCGCGAAAAGCACGGGTTGGTCTATAACGTCGAATCCAGTTATCAGCCATTTACAGATACAGGTATGTGGAGTGTGTATTTTGGTTGTGACCCTGAAAATGCAGCTCGTTGCGAACAATTGATTCACACAGAATTGCAAAAACTTCGCGAACAACGTATTTCAGAAAATTCGTTGAAAAAATATAAGCTGCAGTTGGTAGGCCAAATGGCTATTGCAACGGAAAATAAAGAAAACCTGGCGTTGAGTTTAGGCAAAAGTTTTATGCGCTACGGAAAAATTGATGATTTGGAAACGGTAAAGCAATTAATTGAAGAAGTGACTGCTGAAAAAATGCAGGAAATTGCCAACGAAATTTTTGATATTAAGCAACTTTCAGTTTTGAAATATGTTTAACTGAAAACTGTAATAACCATGGACTTAGAAGAATATATTTCAAAACATTCGGATTCAGAACCGGAATACCTGGCAAAACTGAACCGGATAACACACCTGAAAATGTTGAATCCCCGGATGCTTTCGGGGCATTTTCAGGGACGTGTCATGGCCATGTTCAGCCACATGATTCAGCCCAAAAGAGTACTTGAAATTGGTACTTTTACCGGTTACTCTGCATTGTGTATGGCCGAAGGAATGCCGGAAGATGGTATTCTGCATACCATTGATTGCGATGATGAACTGGAGAATTTTCTTACTGAGACTTTTGCCGGCTCAGAGCATGGGCATAAAATAAAACTTCATATAGGCGATGCCCTGACTGAGGTTGCCAAACTGGATGAAGTTTTTGATCTGGTTTTTATTGACGCCGACAAAGCTGAATATGAGGCTTATTACGAGGCAGTTCTTCCCAAAATCCGTGTTGGCGGGTATATCCTGGTTGATAATACGTTGTGGGATGAAAAAGTACTCAGGCCGGTTGAACCAAAAGATAAAGATGCCATTGCAATTATAAAATTCAATGAATTTATTGCGGCTGATAGCCGGATAGAAAAAGTGCTGTTGCCAATTCGCGACGGACTGACGTTGATAAGGAAGAAATAAGTTGATTGGTTTAAGCAATGCGAACAATATAATGTCGTATTTTTTGTATCAATTGCCTCCGATTTATGGGACGGGCTGATGGTAAAAAAACACATTCTTTGCAAGCAAAGCGAATAAGTTCGAGCGGGCTTTAGCCAAACAGTATTTGAAATTTGGCTAAAGCCGTATAAATCTATATCATTTTATCGTCCCATAAATGGGATAGCAATTGAAATAAATACATTTTCTCTATAAAATTAAAATACGACATTATTTGCTTCCACTTACTTAATTGTAAACTGGTTGCGAAGTACAATCGTAAATCGTAAATTGACAAATTGTAAATTGTAAATATGTATATATACGAATTAGAATTAAAAGTACGGGATTATGAGTGTGATATACAAGGTGTGGTAAATAACTCCGTATATCAGAATTATCTGGAGCATACGCGCCACGAGTTTATGGAAGACAACAACCTGAGTTTTGCCGAATTGCACGACAGGGGAATTGACGCCATGGTTTCCAGTATTGAAATTGCCTATAAAACACCTTTGCGGCCCGGCGATAATTTTATTTCTAAACTTTATGTTACAAAAGAAGGCGTGCGCTACATTTTTCATCAGGTCATTTATCGTAAGTCCGATAATAAATTGGCAATCAGGGCTAAAGTTCATGCGGTAGTGGTGATTGATGGCAAACTTGCAAGTTCACTTCCCGAATTTGACGAACTCGTAATCCGCAGTCAGGTAAAAGTGGAATAAACTATTTTGGTGTCCGGCTTGTTTATCAAACTGATAAAATGAAATCGAATAATTCTACTTTTGTAAATTAAGATTTAAACCATCCCGATAACTATCGGGAGCACATAAGTAACTACATAAGTTTGATTTTCCTTTTCGTATTTTCACCCAAAAGTTCATATAAGTTTGCCTTGCTTATGTTTTCTTATGTGGCTTATATGTGGTGGAATTTTCTTTTATATTTATTTTGGTAAAGTAGAAATAATTAAAATATAGAAATGAACGAATTCTTAGAAACTGAAGAAAAAATTGTTCGAATGCTGAAGACAGTGTTCGATCCCGAAATTCCGGTTAATATATACGACCTGGGTCTGATTTATAAAATTGACCTGGATGATGATGGACAACTTACGTTGGATATGACCCTTACTGCTCCAAACTGTCCGGCTGTTGATTTTATTGTGGAAGATGTCCGCATGAAAGTGGGTAGTGTTGAAGGCGTGAAAAACGTTGAAGTAAACATTGTGTTTGAACCTGCCTGGGATAAGAGCATGATGAGTGAAGAAGCTCAACTGGAATTAGGATTTCTTTAAGCAGTTTATAGTCGATAGTTTATAGTAGGTAATCGGTAGTTGGGAGTAAATAGTTTATAGTAAATAGATTATAACCTATACTATGGACAGAATTTGATATGATTACCACGCCTGCCTCTCAACTCCCCACTATAAACTATAAATTGTAAATTCTCAGCTTTCCACTATAAACTATAAACTATAAACTATAGATGGTCTATTTTCTTTCGGATGCCCATTTGGGATCATTACTCGTTAAAGATAAGCGTGCTCACGAAAAACAACTCGTCGATTGGCTCGATTCTGTAAAGACTGATGCCAGTGTTATTTATCTGGTGGGTGATATATTTGATTTTTGGTTCGAATATAAAACGGTAGTACCAAAGGGTTTTGTGCGATTTCTGGGTAAAGTAGCGGAGTTGATCGATTCCGGCATTGAAATCCATTTTTTTATAGGCAACCACGATATCTGGACTTTTGGGTATCTGCAGGATGAAGTTGGTTTGATTGTCCATAAAGAACCCTTTTTGGTTCAACATGGTTCAAAAAAGTTCTACATAGCCCATGGTGACGGAATTTCTACTACCGACCACGGATTTAAATTTATCCGCAAATTATTCCATAGCAATACAGCCCAAAAATTGTTTCGGTTGCTACCACCACAGCTGGGACAGGAGTTTGGCTATAACTGGTCGAAAACCAACCGGCTGAAACACATGGATTATGATAGCAAATACCTGGGCGAACACAATGAAGCCCTCGTCATATTTGCAAAGAAACATGTGGAAACGCACGATGATATTGACTTTATGATTTTTGGCCACAGGCATATCGCGCTCGATTTGCAAATAAAAAACCAAAAACGGGTAGTTATTCTGGGTGACTTCGTCAATATCTTCTCCTATGGAGTATTCGATGGAGAGAATTTCCGGCTGGAATATGTAGATAGTCTGTAATTAGTTGTTAATAATTAATAATTAACAATTAATAATTAATAATTAATAGAGTTTATATAAGTTAGTTTGTTATTGATATTTTAGTTTAAAATTAGACAAGGCACAAGCGAGTACCATAACTAAATCACGGAAATCATCAATAAATGATCTGATTTTCTCTTTGACAATTCGAA
>Ga0208789_1000139_pt1 | contig 97859 bp, 89 predicted proteins | sample Methanotroph_Enr_FD_187368 | JGI IMG/M metagenome (GOLD analysis project Ga0208789, IMG submission 187368) | Enriched soil microbial communities from Old Woman Creek wetland in Ohio, USA - Methanotroph_Enrichment_5 (SPAdes) (version 2) | ecosystem: Environmental > Terrestrial > Soil > Wetlands... | reverse complement strand
TCTTTTTGCATTCTTCTACAAAGTTCACCATTTTTTTAGGGTCGCGGTTATATACCGCTATGGTGTAGCCGTGGTCGGCTATATTCAGGGCCAGGTTTTGCCCCATCACAGCCAGGCCTACCAGGCCTATGTCTGCATTCTTCGTGGTCTTCGTGGTCATTTATCTTCTCTTTTGGAGTTGTTTAATGGAAAGGGTTTTTTTGTACGCAAGATTATAGAACTTTTTGGCAGACTAAACTGTTAAATATTATTTAGAAAAGTGAATTTATTTCGTTTTATATTAAAAAATCACCAACGTGTGCTATATCTAAGGTGTGCCGAATTTAGCCAGGTGCAGATTTTTTTCGTACAAACAGGAAGATGAAGAAATCCAAATTGAAACACTAGATTGACCAACAGTTAAAAGCCGAACCCTGATTTAATAATCACTGCTTCTGCCGGTTGAATAACCCTGTGGAACATCATTTTGCCATTCACCGCAATCTGCGCAGGAATGATCATGCATTGTAGGACTTAACACCAAATGTTCACCCCCACAGAATTTACAGTGCGACGGGTGGTTGGCTACGACCGTTTTATGGTGTGAGCTATGGTGTTCCGTAGCGACTTTGGCGCCGCCTAACCCATATTTATTATCCATGGCTGGCTCCGTTTGAATACAAGCTCAGGAATGGTTAAATTACGCTTTTTTTATACTATCAGCAAGTGTTTAATTACCCAGCATCCAGCATATGATTCAAGGGCAATTTTCATAAATAAAGGTAAGCTTTATTGCCCTTCCGCATAAACCCTCGCAAAAAAACTAGAACGCTTATCTTTTTACTTTTTTTCTTGCGGCTTGCAAGCAGTGTAAGCTATTTTTTCACCGTCATTTAAAGTGGTTTCCGCGCCATTAATGACCAATGTAATGACCCCGCTAGTAAAGCGATTGTTACCGTCACTCGCTTTGGGCAAATTAACTTCATGATCCGGATAAATCAGCCAGGCATCATTACCATTATTGAGCATGCGCACATAAAAGCGATTATTCCCATCGCAGATATATTCAGTTGCATTTTGCGGAGTGCGTGACTGTTCCTTGGAATCAGACCCGAACGGATTCAGGTTAATTGAGCGACAAGCTGGCAATAGCGCTACTAACCCTAGCACTAAAAATAATTGATGCAATTTAATGGTCATATTTAAACCTGTATATTTAAAACCTTGATGTTTCAGGACTGTGATGTTTTATGCTTACATTCTGCCATGCGTAGGCAACAGCTAGCAACCACGGATAACAACAAAGCACACCACAGTATACTACTGATGTCCCGCACGGCTTAATCTGTCCAGCACCGCCATCCATGCCGGGGTATTGGGAGGTAGCTCAACCAATAAACGGTCGACTTTCATCGCATCCAGGTGGTGAAGTGTACTGTACAACTGCTCCGCCACTTTTTCCGGCTGGCTGGGTAAGGTAATCACGGTGCAGCGCGGTGTATCGCCCTCGCCAATCAATAGCGCAGCACAGGCTGTGTTTGTTTGCATCAGAGTATTGCATGCCGCAATCAACGACTGCCTGTCTTTAAATAATGAAAGCGGCGTACGAGGGGAATAGTGCAGAGCATGCTGTCCAGGCACTTTGGGTATTGCCTGCGTTTTTTGCTGTCCAACTGCGGCAACTTTCGCTTGCTGAGGCATACCTGCTATTTTTGCTATTTCATCTTCACTGATCATACCGGGACGCAGTAGCTGCCACTGCCCGTCAGATGCCACGCTGACAATGGTAGATTCAATCCCCACGGTGCATGCGCCGCCATCCAGCACCGGAATGGCGTCGCCTAGGCCGGCCTCCACGTGCGACGCCGTGGTAGGGCTGAGTTGCGTAAATAAATTGGCCGAAGGTGCCGCAACACTCAGGCCGCTTTGTTTAAGCAGAGCAAGTGCAACAGGGTGGTTAGGTACACGCAAAGCAACAGTAGATTCGCCGCCGCGAACCACGCGCGACACATGACTTTTTGCCGGCAATACCAGCGTCAACGCGCCTGGCCAAAAAGCCTTGGCAAGTTTAACCGCAGTTTCAGGAAACTCCGTCACCCAGTCATTCACTTGGTTGATATCGCCAATATGCACAATCAACGGATGATCGGCGGGGCGTTGTTTAATAGTAAAAATCTTTTTTAGCGCAACATCATTAGTCGCATCAGCCGCCAGACCGTAGACGGTCTCGGTAGGAATCGCCACGACTTCCCCTTTTTTGAGTTCGGCAATTGCCTGTTCTAAGCTCACGCGCATGATATTTTGAATGTTGCTGAAAACTGCATTTTACTACTTTATGCCAACAACCACTCATCTAGTAATGTTTCGGGTTTGTTGCGCCATAAGATAAAATGCATGTTTTAAAAGGAATACACATGACGCAAATCACAGTAGAGAAAAACCCAAGCCAGCAACGTTTAGATGCGCTAGCTGTCAGCAAATGGCCAACCTGGCAAAAAGAGGTTTCTGTTTTTCCATGGACGTTTCCTGAGCAGGAAATCGCTTACATTCTGGAAGGCGAATGTGTGATTACACCAACCGGCGGCGCCCCTGTGACTTTTGGCAAAGGGGATTTAGTGACTTTTCCGGCAGGCATGACTGCAAGTTGGGAAGTAAAACAGCCATTACACAAACACTATCATTTGGACGGCTCCAAGCTTTGCCAAATCTATCGCCGCATCAAACTGGCATTAAAGCTATAGAGATTTTAATTACTTGGCTTTACGAAACGTAAGATTGATGCGATATTCGCCAAAAGCCGGGTGATTGCCGGCCTTGAGTGGCAACACACCGTGATAACGCAAGCGCGACTCACCACCCCATACCAACACGTCTCCATGATAGAGCGCCAACTTCATCGCTTGATCGCTTCTGTTAAAACCACCCAACTGAAATACTGCCGGAACTCCCAAAGAAACAGAAACAATGGGCTGAGTAAAATCCTGCTCATCTTTATCCTGATGCAGCCCCATGCGTGCACCAAGCTGGTAACGGTTGATTAAGCAGGCATCCGGCTCAAAGTTTGCAAAACCAGCCATCAAAGCTGCCTGCTGTGCCAGTTGTTTGAAACTTGCCGGCATTTTAGGCCAAGGTTTATCAGTTAATGGGTCAAGTGCGGCATAACGATAGCCTTTTTTATCACTGACCCAGCCTAAATCACCGCAGCTTGTCGTTACAACCGACATGGTAAATCCACCTGGGGTAACCATCTGGCGCAATGGGGCGGCTTGGGTAATGGCTGCCAACCTAGCCAGAATTTCAATTTCAACAGGCGCAACAAAACGACGTAATAAAACTACGTCTTTTAAAATTTCCTGCCTATCCGGAGTACCAAATAAATCCATCAATCACATGATTCCAATTACACAGCGCAAGTTACTTTACTTGGGCACATATTATTATGAGGTTAAATCAACCTATTGGATTGACCCTTAACGCTATAATTCACCCATGATTGAAGAAGATATTTATACAAAAGCCACGCGTTTTCTGATGGATATAGATTCAGACTGGAACAGTTTGATCCAAAGTGTGGGTCCGTGCGCACTTACACCTAAACCAGAGCGGGAGCCTTATGAGGCGCTAGTGCGCGCAGTGGCTTACCAGCAGCTCAGCACCAAAGCGGGGGATGCCATCCTAGGCAAGTTTCTCCGCCACTTTGGCACATTCCCTACACCACAGCAACTTATTGCCGCTGAATTTGATGACCTGCGCGCTGCCGGTTTTTCCGGCAGGAAAATCGAAACGCTGAAAGGCATTGCCAATGGCGTTATCAGTGGCTTGGTACCGTCACGTCAAATTGCCGATACTATGAGCGATGCAGCGCTTATTGAACATCTTGTAACGCTCAAAGGGATTGGCCAATGGACGGTGGAAATGATGCTGATATTTACCCTGGAACGCATGGACATACTGCCTGCTGATGACTTTGGCATCACGGATGGCTACCGGCGGCTCAAAAAACTGGATACCGCACCCAAACGCAAAGAAATGGCTGAAATTGGTAAAGCCTGGAGCCCTTACCGCACTATTGCCAGCTGGTATTTATGGCGAGTACCCAGGTAATTCATGTCAAAGAGTTAGTGCGCCTAATCTATATCGGCAGAGTCACACTAGGTCAATGACGACTCATCGGCAAAACCAGAGTAAAAACCCTGCGCCTTGCTTACTACCTTATTCACAGCACTAACACCCTGCATTCTACACCACGCTCAGTTACGCACCGGGTTTGCACTTATAATATAGCCCATGGACATATTCAAATATCACAATTACGCCTTTGTTAAACTTTTAGCGTTTCGTATCCAAATATCATTGTCTTACCAGATCATGGCCGTCGTCGTCGGCTGGCATATTTACGAACTCACGCATGACACACTTTCGCTTGGCCTGGTAGGCTTGGCCGAAGTAATTCCTTACTTCGCGTCTGCACTGTTAGCCGGGCATGCAGTCGACCATTTTTATTCACGCCGGCTGTTTGGTGTATTGGCCGCTGCGTTACTGTTTATCAATGCGTTCACCCTCACCGCACTGTCTTTAGGCTGGTTAGGCGGCAATGCCACACTGTGGATTTATGGTTCAATTGCCTTTACTGGCCTTGCCCGTGCTTTTATTGCACCAAGTTACAACACTTTATTTGCAATCATATTACCGCGTACACAATTTGCCCGTGCTGCGGGTATAGGCACGACGGCCTTCCAGACAGGCTTGGTGCTTGGCCCGGCAATTGGCGGTTTTCTGGTTGGGTTTGCCAGCAAAACTGCAGCTTATGGCGTTGCCAGCATGCTTTGTTTTGGCGCAGCATTTGCCATGCTTTCCCTTAAAGTTGACGAACCCAAGAAGGTTGCAGGCATTCCGGTCTTTACCAGCATCAAGCAGGGTTTAAGTTTTGTGTTTAGCAACCAGATAGTACTCGGTGCCATGTCGCTTGATATGTTTGCAATACTCTTTGGCGGTGCAGTAGCGATGCTGCCTGCGTTCATTCACGATGTTTACCGTATGGGGCCGGAAAGTCTGGGCATGTTGCGTGCTGCGCCAGCTGCCGGCGCCATTGCAGCCGGCATCTGGATTACCCGCCACCCTATTAATTTGCACGCCGGACGCTGGCTATTAAGCGCAGTTGCGGGATTTGGTTTATGCATCATCGGCTTTGGTTTAAGCACCAGTTTCTGGATGGCGGCAGTTTTATTGTTACTTTCAGGTATCTGCGATGGTGTTTCAGTTGTACTGCGCCAGACCATTATGCAGCTCGCCACGCCTGACAGCATGCGCGGCAGGGTTGCTGCCATTAACGGCATATTTATCGGCTCATCCAATGAATTGGGTTCTTTTGAATCGGGAACCGCTGCAAGGCTAATGGGGCTGATACCTTCAGTGATCTTTGGCGGCATTATGACCTTATCTGTGGTTGGCATCACCAGCAAGCTGGCACCCAAACTTCGCAAATTAGAGCTGCATCAACTGCACTAAGACCATGCGCGACATAGATGACCTCTTTGCGGCTTTGGCTAAATCACCATTCCGGTCGGGCTTTAAACTGCGCGATAAAGATTTGGCTTATCTGCGGCAAAAGGGATTATCAACGGTGCTGGACCATGCTGAAGACTTTATCAAAAGCCGCCTGGCGCCAGCGGTGATTGCTAACGATGGCAAACAGACGCCGATGCGGGGTCACCCGGTCTTTGTAGCCCAGCACGCTACCGCCTGCTGCTGCCGCGGCTGCTTACAAAAGTGGCACCACATCCCGCAGGGGCGCGAGCTTACGCTGGCAGAGCAGGCTTATATTGTAGTGGTCTTAGAGAAATGGCTAGGAGAAATGGCTAGGAAAAATAGCTAGATGAAAGAATATGATTTTTAAACGCTAGACCTAGCCAAACGCACCATCCACCCGTGGTTTATATAAGATCGGCGCGTAAATTACCAGAAATATGGCAAACCCGACAATCCAGAAAGTTGCAGAAATCATTATCCAGTTTGTGTAGTTTTCCAGCGCAAGCATCGGCACAAAAATGCGGAACAGGGCACTTGCACCGATAGCGGCAAAAACCAGCTTTAGCCAAGGCGAAGAGTGTTTTATATCCCGCCCGGTATGCCCCAACGCCACTCGCGACATCATGGCGACAGTCATTAACCCGATGCCGCCAATAGTAAACAGATGCAAAGTTAAAATGGAAGGGATAGCGAGTCGCGTTTGCAATCCATAGAACAGAAAGCCTGAGTTAATTATCCACAATGACAGATACAGACTCCATAGCAAAGGAACGTGCCATAGGGCTGGAGTATGCCAATTACACAAGCGATAGCCATTTAACCCGAATAAAGCCAATGCTACCCATGGTGTTACATAAGTGGCATGTACAAAAATCTCATTGATAAACAGCGCAAAAAACAACACCAGGATACTGATGTCCAGCCACTTGTACTGTTTAAGCGTGACTTTATTGCCACTGGTCAGATATGCTGCGCCGCGCTCAATAAAAAACGGGATAACGCGACGGCCAATCATCAGAATCAGACTGATAAACAAGAGCACTGCACCGTTGATGGCATACAGCATGCCATTAGCCAGCAGGCCATAACACCCGAGATAAAAAACCAGGTTGCCTGTCCATAGCAGCAACACCTTGGTTACCACTGCTAGCTGCTGCCATTGTTTTGCCCTGATAATGGGCCAGGCAATGGCAATGATTAAAAACAATCCAAACAGCATGTCAAACAGCGCCGCCCAAGCCAGCAAACCGGTACCGAACAAAAACAACAGCCGTGCGGCACACCAAAGTGCGAACAAGGCCATTAAAGATTTGCCATGAAGGGTTTGTACACCAGTCCAATTCTTGACTGCAGTGAGCAAAAAGCCCGCAACGACTGCCATGCCATAACCGTACAGCATCTCGTGTGCATGCCATTGGCTGGGAGAAATATGGGTGATTTGGACTAAACTGTGCGAGGTATAAATCGACATCCACCAGGCAATAGACAGTACTGCAAAAACACCCGCCCCTAAAAAGAACGGGCGAAACCCAAGGTTAAACAAGGCTGAACCTTTTACCTGATTGGGTTTATTCATCTGAATTTGCACTACTGCCATAAATGATTACACCCTGAATATTGTGAAACACGGGCCGCTAAAGCAAACCTGGTTTCAAACCTGGTTTCTTTATACTTTTTTCAGAAACTCCGCTTTTAGCATAAAGTTGCCTGCGTCCATCTTGCAGTCAACCTCATGGTCACCGCCCACTAAACGGATACTTTTCACCTTGGTCCCCATTTTGAGTACGGTAGATGAGCCCTTTACCTTTAAATCTTTAATGAGCACCACCGCATCACCATTCGCAAGGACATTGCCGTTAGCATCCTTGATCACAGCCTCCGCATCGTCATCTTCAACAACCTGGTTCATCGGCCACTCAAAGCCACAATCGGCACATACATAGTTCGCGCCATCCGGATAGGTGTTTTCTAAAGTACATTGTGGACATGCAGGGATAGTGGACATTGCTTTTACTCCGTATAAAATTGATTGCTTATTGACATTTCTCGCGAGAGATCACGTAACATATTGATTATTTTAATAACTTTTAAAAAAGTTATCCTCTGCGACGACTCTCGACTCTACTTTATACAATTATAATGCCATCTCCATACCTATATCACCATTTTCATCACGATATCCATTAAACTTTAACGCTTACTTCCGGGAACACACCTATGTTATCCATCTACGACGCAACAATTCCACCGCTCAAACGCACACTCACCAATCTTTCCGACATTTTAAAAAAGGGTGAGGCGTATGCAGATGCAAAAAAAGTTGAGCATCATGTACTGCTAAATGCGCGGTTATTCATAGACATGTACCCACTTACTCGACAAGTGCAAATTGCCACCGACATGAGCAAAGGTGCAGCAGCTAGATTGGCTGGCATAGAAGTACCCAAATATGAAGATAACGAAACCACATTTGCCGAACTTCAAGCCCGCATAACTAAAACTATCGCGTTTTTAGACTCCATTCAACCAGCACAACTCGAAGGTAGCGAGACACGAGATATTACAATCCCGGTACGCAAAACTGACCTTAAATTTACCGGGCAAAATTATCTGCTGAAATGGGTAATTCCCAATGTATATTTTCATGTCACTACAGCTTACAATATCCTGCGTCATAATGGCGTCGAACTGGGCAAGCAGGACTTTTTAGGGCCAAGGAATTAAGGCTTATTCACGCACGGATATTAGTGATTACAGAAATGGCACTATTACCCGGAAAAACAAGATGTCCAGCCTAATTTAGCGGAGCCTTCACAACGGACAGGAAACGTTTAGGGTTGAGTCGCTCCTGCTGCAGCATCTTCTCAAATTCCTCAGCTGGTACCGGTCGCGAAAAGTAGTACCCCTGGGCACGCTCACACCCGCATTGACGCAGAAAAGTGGCTTGTTCTTCTGTTTCAACACCCTCGGCAATGACATGCAACTTTAGACTGTGCGCCATCAAAATGATGGTGCGCACCATGGTTGCATCGCTACTATCGGTCGTCACGTCATGTACAAAAGACTGGTCAATCTTCAGTTGTTGGATGGGGAAGCGCTTGAGATAGGAAAGAGATGAATAACCAGTGCCAAAATCATCAATCGAGATGGTAACACCCATTGCAGCCAGTTCATGCAAGGTCGCGAGCGTGCGCTCCACACCCTGCATGAGTATGCCTTCTGTAATCTCCAGATCAAGCATGCTGGCTGGCAATTCGTACTTCTGTAACAGCCCGCTAATCTGTGCCAACAGATTACGCTGCCTGAATTGAAGCGTTGAGAGATTCACCGACATAGTCAGTTCCTGAAATCCTGCATCACGCCACGTTTTGCACTGCCTAATGGCCTCTTCGAGAACCCAGTGACTGATTGGCACGATCAGCCCAGTCTCTTCTGCCATTGGAATAAATTTTTCCGGGAAAATCAATCCCATTTCCGGGTGCGGCCAGCGAACCAGCGCTTCACATCCGATAATATGACCATCTACCAGGTCAACTTGCGCTTGGTAAACCAGGCTCAGCTCGTTACGTTCCAGCGCCACACGTAAAGCCGTTTCAAGCCTGAGGCGTTCATAAGCAGAGGCATTCATACTAGGGTCAAAACGCAGATAGCGGTTGCGCCCACCCTCTTTGGCTTGATACATCGCCACATCTGCATACTTGATCAGGCTTTCGGAATCTTGCGCATGGTCAGGATATACCGCAATGCCGATACTCGCTGTCACCCGCAGATCATGCCCCTCGATCGAATACGACTGGATAATGGATTGCAATATCTTTTCCGCAACCAGCTCGGCACCTATAGCATCCGTTTCAGGTAGCACCGCAATAAATTCGTCCCCACCCTGGCGCGATACCGTATCCTGCTCCCGCACGCAATCCAGCAGGCGCTGTGCCACCCGTTGCAGCAATTGATCACCTATACCGTGGCCCAGGGTATCGTTAATTTGCTTAAAGCGGTCGAGATCCAGAAACAACAGCGAAATTTTAGACTGGTTGCGCTGCGCTGAAATCATGGCCTGCTCTAACCGGTCACTGAACAGTACCCGGTTGGGCAAGCCAGTCAACACATCATAATGCGCCAGTTGCTGAATGCGCTCCTCAGCCAACTTGCGTTCGGAAATATCGCTGAAAATTGCCAGATAGTTGATGACCGCACCATCAGGATTTTCAACGCATATGATCGTCAACGACTCCGGATAAACCTCGCCGTTCTTGCGCCTATTCCAGACTTCTCCCTGCCAGCTCCCTGTTGCAGCAATACTTTTCCACATTTGGTAATAAAACTCATCACCTTGACGTCCGGAAGAAAGTATTCTGGGATCAAGTCCAATCACCTCTTCAAGACGATAGCCGGTAATTTCAACAAAACTCCGATTGACCGAAACAATTTTGTTATAAGCATCCGTAACCAAAATGCCTTCCTTGCTATGCTCGAACACCGTGGCTGCCTGCTCCAACTTAATCGCGGCAGCATGCTGCTGACGTTCTCGATCCAGATTATCCAGCGCAAAGGTAATATCACCGGCCAAGCCACTCATCAAACTGATTAGCTCGGGTAAAAAGAAATTAATTTCGGTGGAATAAACGGCAATGCAACCGTAGATTTTTCCACCTCGATAAAGCGGAAATGCGCCTACGGAATTAAAATTGAACTTCGCCGCCACGTTATGCCAGTACGCGTTAGCATCTTCAAGAAAGTGATTAAATACTTTCAGAGTGCCTTCCCTGATAGCCGTCGCGGCCGGCCCACGCCCCCCTGGCTTATTTTCATCGATTGAAACACTAATCATATTAAGATAATCTGAAGATGTTCCACTGAAAGAAAATGGCTTAATCGATCCATCACTTTCCGGCACAGCAATCCAAACCAGTTCAAAAGGCACGCGTTTTGCCAAAACTTCGCAGATGCTGTTTAACAGCAATTTCTCATTTTTTTGGCGAACAATAATTTCACTACTCTCGGTCCATGCGGCATATAAACTGTTAATACGATTTAACTGCCGCTCTGACCCGCTAAGTGTGTCTAACATTCGATTGAAACTGCGCGCCAGCTTACCGACCTCATCCCGTACCGCTATGGCGGAACGCACTTCACGATTACCGCTTTCAACAGCGTTCATCACGTCAATCAAGTGGTACAGCCGACGTGTCAGGCGGCGTGCGAGCCAAGCTGCCAGAAGAAAGGAAGCGATCACCGCAAGCAGCGAAAAGCCTATACCCGTTCGCCCTAGAAGATTCAGGTTTGCATTGGAAGACTGGCGCGTTATTTCGACCCGTGCCCAGCCTACGTGGCGATCCCCCGCCATAATCGGCATCGCTACATCAACCAGTGATTTCTCATTAACCAACACGGTAAATTCTGCTGACGCATCCAATAACTTGCGGCTTACCGCATCATTCACATAACGGCCGACCAAGCCCGCATTGGTCGCGCCAAGCACCTCGCCCCGTGGCGACAGCACCAGCGCAAATTTAAGATCGGGTGTACCGGAAAAGCCCAGCAACACCTCCTGCAACCCGGCTATATCATCAGCCAGCACCAGGGAAGTGCTACTGGTAGCAAGCGCATTGGCCAGGCCCGAGGCACGGTCAGTATCGGTGCTATAAAGAAAATCGCGCTGCTGAACGAACATCAGATAACTGAAACTCACCATTACCAGCAGCGTTACCAGGCCAAACGACCATACCAGTTGCCGTCGAAGTGAGTGTCCCCAAAACGCGATAATGCGTTCCAGCATGGTTCGTAACACATGTAAGGTATTTACCATTCAACCGTCCGCACATCTTTTGAGAAAATCTCTAGAAAATTCACTACCGGGCGGTAAGTATCATTTGTAGCAGGCTCAAATCGGGAAATCGGCAACCGCGCCAGCATACGCTTACCTTCTGGACTATCGTTCAAACTCAACAGGTGCATTTTAAATTTGTTCACAATCAGCTGTGGCACGTCATGACGCACCACCCAACTATTGTTCTGCAATGACGCAGTCTGCCATTTCACCTCTAGCTGGCTAGCCATTTCAGGATGCTCGGCACTGAAGATCTTCCATGGCAGCGGCCAAGTCGCTGCGGCCGCCACGTGACCCCGCAATACATTGAGAATGGATGATTCCTGTGAACCGACATAGCGATTTTCAATATCGCGATTCACATCAATACCGTGGGTATGCAGGTAGTACTGCGGCATCATGGTCGCCGCAAGCGCAGATTTAGCCGGGTAAGACACGGCCTTACCCTTGAGATCGCTCACCTTGTGAATGCCACTGTCTTTACGTACAAGAATAATGCCGCGAAACTCCTCATCATCACCCATCTTCGCAAAAACATGGTACCCATGCTTGAGCGCACGAACAGTCTGATAGGGGTTAGGCATGGCAAAGTCAAAATGCCCTGCATATAACTTTTTATCAAACTCTTCATAATTACGTGATGCTTCCAGCCTGAAACGTGCTTCAGGAATATGAAGATTGATGTATTCCACAATTGGTCCATACACTTCGATCAATCGCTGTGGATTGTGCAATGGATGGATCCCGACCACATATTCCTTGAGTTGATCCTTGGGCTTTGTCGTAAATCCTGGTTGATATGCTACCTCTTCCTGCTTTCCGCAGGAACCCAGCAACATCAGGGTCAACGCCCATATCCAGCCATTCCGAAACATTCTACTCTCCCTATTGCCCGTCGATTTCAGATTAAAAATCGAACTGCATACGCATGTTCATGGCGTCTTCGTGATTATCAGTTTTTCCATTCAGAGCAATCGGCATGTCGAAACTGGTATGTATGTAATTCAGCTGCACCTGGGCATTTGCATTAAGAATCCATTTAGCGCCAAGTGTCCAGGCATCGGCGCCATCCGTGTATATGACGGTGCCGCTATTAGCCAGCAGATTCCTGAAATCTGCAGCGTCAAAATGCGTATAGCGCACACCAACTTCAAGTGCACCCCAACCAGGGTTGTCATAACGGAAGTTGTTTTTCGGGGCAATGCCCGTAAACGCGCCGCTCTTATAGAAATCTGCGTAATGCTCACCGGTGACCAGCCATTGTAAACTGGCGTACCAGGCCGACATATCGCGCTCAACATTGCCATCATCAAAACTGGCGCGTATGTATTCACCCTGGTACTTGACTGGCCCATAGGCAATTGCCGATTCAAACCCGTTCAGTGTGCGGTCAACGCCTGTCGCAAAAGTATTGTTATTGGTCGTAGAGAAAAACGTCACCCCACGCCCTTCGGTACGCAATGTCGGCACTGTAGATCCAGCGGCTTGCCGGCCATTGGCATGAAAACCACCCAAATGCACCACACTATTCGTCCAGCCGGCCCATTGAGCCAGATCGCTTACAACGCGCAATGAGCTATCCTTGCTGTCAGACTTGGCGTTGCTTTCATCTGTGTTTTGTCCGCTACCGTTTACATATGCCAAATTGTAGTAAAGTCCCTTAATCGGTGCCCCGTGCAGCATCACACCACGGTCAAACGTCGCACCTAACAGACTTTCCGACAAGGCACGCTCCATAAAATTCAAATCCATCGCCGCTTGCGAGCGCTCCAGACCATACATTGTTTTAAACTGTCCGGCACGCAGCATGGCTGGCTTGAAATGTGTGTAGTCCAGATAGGCATCGTTCAGTTTGGCATTACTATCCGAGAACTCGCCTTCGATCCGCAGCGTAAAATCCTCAAAGAAGGTCGCGATAGTGCCAATACGGGCACGACGCATACTGAAGGTATCGGCAGAGAATTCATCCGGAGCAAAATGGTGGTAATCCAATTGCGCCCGCGCATACAGGCGCAGAGCCCAGTCACCCGTTGTGTCACGCAGCACAAGTCCATTTTTAAACGAAGCCTCAACTGGATTACTAACAGTAGGTTTGACTGTTGGAGCTGCAGCAGCTGCAGGCTGCGCGTTGCGTGCCAGCTGTTCTTGCACTGCCTTGAGTTGCTCAGCCAGAAGCTGCATTTGTTTTTCAAGTTCGCGGATGCGCACCTGTGGATCGCTTACATCCCCAGCATAAGCTGAAGCACTCAACATCAAAATGACCGCAGCAATGCCTCCGTGCGGTTTCCAGCGCCTTTTCCCCAACTTGCTCATGCTCTCCATTCTCCGATGGTTGCTTTTATATGTAGTATGCGAGCACTGCGACTGCGCCATATCACAGGCTACAACTAAACACCGGTACGCCGCAACTACCCTCATGGGTTACGCATAAACTGCTTTACAACTCTTTTCTTAGTGGTTCCAGTAGGGGCGAGAGCCCATTGTGATCTATTTCTTGCATCAACTGCAGCAGCCGGCCTAGCTCACCCGATGGGAATCCCTCACGAGCAAACCAATTCAGATATTGTCCGGGTAGGTCAGCGATTAACCGGCCTTTGTATTTACCATAAGGCATTACATAAGTGACTAAAAGTTGTAGATCTTCAGGATTCATGAGGTATTTTTACAATATGCTGCAGGCTGACAATTCGTTACACAATTGAAGATTGTACCGCCTAATCACTGGGCAGTCAGAAGCCTGACAGACCAGCCATTAAATTAAACGCGGAATCCGGATATGATTCGATAGGTCATATTACTTGCGAATCAACAACACCCCGCACAACACTCATTTTTATGTGCAGTTACCGGCGATCCCGACCGCGCTCTACATCCACTCTTTCACGCCCCCTGCCTTTCTGTTTAAAACGTTCCTGTGTAACGGCCTCGCGCGGCTGGTAACGATAATTCTCTGTACGAATTGAACGTTGTTGTTCAACCTCGCGTGGATAGCGGTCTCCCGAATATTGCTGCTGGTAACCTGGCAATGGCGCAGGATCCGGGGCCGGACTGCGTCCCCATTGGTCAGATCTGCCTCGACGCTCTTCCCAATCACGGCCCCAGTGCTCTTCCCAACGCGGTGGGGAGTCGGCGTTCCAGCCGCGGAAATATGCTGGTGGCTGTCGATAGTAGCGCACCGGCACACGCAGCACATACAAAGGAACATAGTTACGTCCCACCAAATCCCAAGGCCCGTTATACCAACTGCTCGCGTACCAGTTATCGCTGATAAACACCCAGTACAGGCCGTCGTAAAAGAAGTAATTCAGATTGACACGAGGATCATAATAAACAGGGTAGCCTGGCACCAGAACGAGTTGCGGATACACCGGCACATTGATGCCGATACCGACGGAGACATTGCCGGGAGGATACGAGTTAGTGCATGATGAAGTGGTTAGACCAAACAATAGAGATAACACTATAAACAAATAGCGCATTTTCCGACCTCCTGTTTAACAAACAGCCATCACTACGATAGTCATTAAACCGATTGATTATCTGCGACGATAACACCAAACTAAACTTTCAAATCTGGTAAATCTGCCGCTAGCGCTGGCCCATGATAAACCCGACAAGGAGCCCGAGACCAGCAACGACACCAATGGTTTGCCAGGTATTCTCATGAACATAACTATCTGTTGCCCTGGATGCCAATTTGGCTCTGGCCCGCAGCGACACTTCAGTATCAGCCATTCTTGCCTTTGCAATGGCGAGAGACCTATCGGCTTTAGTGCGCAGCGCTGCCACTGCCTCTCCACCCTGATTGGCTGTAGCTTTAATCAAGGCTTCTGCATCAGAAATCACCAAATTGAAATCAGCCATTAACTGCTCTTTTGTTACATCGGAGATATTTTCCCGACCAGATAAATTGGTATTGTTCATTGCCATTTCCTCCATTACTTTACTGATGCCATGAAGACACGTTTAGCTGCTAACCGGATATCGATAAATTCAACTTATATTCATCAATCAAGTTAAATTGAGTATGGTCTAAATGTTGAATATTGTATGTACGGCCTCGCACGTACGGATAAGGAAGTAATTCACTTGAAAATCTTGCAGCCAATCAAGTGAAAAATAACGAAGATAACCCATAAGCCATCAGGGCTATCGCATTTAGCATTGCCTTGCAGTTTTCAATGAAAATTGCCTATAGATATACGTGCGAGGCCGTACATACTCCATCTGCTCACGAGTTCATAATCAGCATCTTGTTGGCACTCTGTTCATGTATTGGCATTTATCAGGCACATTTCAATCAGACGTATTTAGGTCAATTGTTTCTTGGAGGATACGCGAATGAATACCGAAAAAATGAAATTAGCAGTGTTTGCAGTAGCGTTCGGCATTGGGCTAACCGCTTGTGAGAAACAGTATTCAGCTGAAAATGCGGGCAAGAAAATCGATCAGGCCGTGGAAAAAGCTGGCGAGAAAGTAGATAGAGCATCTGAAAAACTGAGTGAACAAGCGGTTCATGTTGATAAAGCAATAGAAGACGCGTCGATTACGGCAAAAGTTAAGGCCAAGATTCTTGCAGACCCTAACCTAAAAAGCCTGGAAATTCATGTAGGCACTACTGGCGGCGTTGTAACACTGAGTGGTCTGGTCGATTCAAAAGAAAACAGTGATAAAGCCAAGCAAATCGCTGCTGCTGTGTCAGACGTGAAAGAAGTCGATAATCGACTCAGCGTCAAGTCTACAAGTTAAGGTTGAAAATAAAAAAGTAAGATGTCCGGCTCAAGCGCGCTCCCAGTTGAGTTAGCGCGAAACATGAAATGATTATTGAATTGTTTGAAAGGTTATCTGTCCAAAAACCGTAAGTAAAACAATCTGGAGAGGTAAATGAAAATCATGAAAAAAATTATAGTTAATTCGTTGATTGCAATGGCGTTATTCAGCTTGATTGCCTGTAGCAACATGTCTACTCGAGACAAAAATACCGCCATTGGCGCTGGTATAGGTGCAGTTGGTGGCGCCGTCCTTACGGGTGGTAGTGCGCTCGGAACAGTCGGTGGCGCAGCAGTGGGCGGCGTGATTGGTAACCAGGTTGGCAAGGGTAAAAAATAACGCATCGGTAACAAGGTAACAAATAAAAGGATGCACCGTCCTGCCAGAACGGGGCATCCTGATTCTGTAGTAATTGCCTTTGAACATCCATGATTTATTTCAAATTTAATCAGCATTCGGAACTCATGCACTTTCTGGTTCAGCCCAGGAAAAAAGCCTAAACAATTGCTCATTGACATGAGTCAAAGCTAGTTTTTGAATTTGCCGCAATGATTAGGAACATTTTCATATGGGAAATTTCCTGATCGAATTGCCATGAATTTCGATATTGTCATCGTTGGAGCAGGGCCATCCGGATTATGCTTCGCCCAGGCTGTTGCCGGATGCGGATTACGCATCGCCATACTGGAACGGCAGCATGAGTCTGCTTTAGCCAATCCCACCTTCGATGGGCGCGAAATTGCGCTCACACATCGCTCCGCTCAGCTCATGCGCGAGCTTGGGTTATGGGAGCGCATTGATCCAAATGCAATCTCCCCCTTGCGTGATGCACGTGTGTTGAACGGGCCTTCTTTTTATGCAATGAATATCGGCCACCGTGACAGCAAAAAGCAGGAGCTTGGATATCTTGTATCCAACTACCTCATCCGAAAATCAGCCTATGAGGCGGTCAAGGCATCCCCTTCTATCACGCTGCTAACAGAGGCACAAATCACAGGAATCAGCACCGACAATGCAGGTGCCCACATCTCGCTCGCAAGCGGCGAGGAGATTGAAGCGCAGCTTATAGTAGCCGCAGACAGCCGTTTTTCGGAGACCCGCCGCGCGATGGGAATTTCCGCGACGATGCACGATTTTGGCAAGACCATGATGGTATGCGTGATGGAGCATGATATTCCGCACCAGCATGTCGCCTGGGAGTGGTTCGACTATGGCCAGACACTGGCGCTGCTACCGATGAATGGCAAACGTTCGTCAGTGGTCATTACCTTGCCATCAAGTGATATTCAACAGTTAATGGCAATGAGCGAAGCGGAGTTTAATCAGGAAGCTGAAATACGATTCAAGCATCGGCTCGGTACAATGAGGCTGGTCTCAACACGGCATGCTTACCCACTGGTGACTGCCTACGCCAGCCGGATTGTAGCAAAACGTTTTGCGTTGGTTGGCGATGCAGCGGTCGGCATGCATCCGGTAACGGCACACGGATTCAATTTTGGCCTGAGCGGGGCAGATGCGCTGGCAAGTGAAATCAAAACGGCACAATCGCGTGGCGGGAACATCGCAGCCAATGAATTGCTTGAGCGCTACGAAAGAAAGCACCGCCTCAAAACACGGCCCCTCTTTATTGCCACACACGCTATTGCAAAACTCTATGGAAATGACTCCATTCCAGCCCGTCTGCTCCGGACTGCCTCCCTGCATATCGGCAATCGTATCTCACCATTCAAACGGGCAATTGCCCACATGCTGACCGGTACAAATTAGCTTGTTGCAATAGCCACCGCGTAACGTCGTCCGGATAGGCCACCGAGGCTATAATCACAAAAAACAGGTTACAATTCCTGTAACTTATACTACCCGTGGCAGTCACAACCTGATTGGAAAGTTGTGTATCATTTGCCAAGCCAGTTTCGGAGACAAAACCAGACATGAGCACCTTCTCCTCTATCAAAGGCATTCTATTTGACCTAGATGGCGTTCTTTATACCGGCTCCAAGGCCATCGAAGGCGCTGTCGAAGCTATAGCAAGAATTCGGGCCAGCGGGATTCCATGCCGGTTTGTTACCAATACCAGCACTTTGTGCCTGGCATCCTTGCAGAAAAAGATCAATGACCTGGGCTTTGCGATCCCTGCCGATGAAATCATCAGTGCGCCACAGGCTACCCTGCTTTACCTGAAACGCCAGCAAGACCCGGTTTGCCGTTTGTTGCTGGCAGATGATGTAAAAAAAGACTTTAAGCAATTTCGCCAGTCAGACACTGCAGCTGACTATATAGTGGTTGGTGACATCGGCAATGCCTGGTCTTATCCGTTATTGAATGAAATTTTCAATTGCCTGATGCGTGGCGCAAAGCTCATCGCCATCCATAAAAACCGCTTCTGGCAGACGGAGCAAGGATTGCAAATGGATATTGGCGGGTTTATTGATGGCCTGGAATACGCTAGCGGCGCCAAGGCGATGATTATTGGCAAACCTTCTGCGGATTTCTTTCAAATCGCCCTGGATGACATGGGGCTGAAACCCGGAGAAGTCGCTATCATAGGCGATGACATTGATGTTGATGTGGGCGGTGGGCAAAGTACCGGCCTGAAAGGGATTCTAGTCAGGACCGGTAAATACCGGCAGGGCTATGCCGACGCATCAGCAATCAAACCGGATTTAACGATTGATTCGGTGGTGGATTTACCTGAGGCATTGGGGATTTAATACCGGCATCTTCCGTGTTAATTAACTGTTAATAAAGGAGTCTGTTATGAACAATGATACTTTCAACATGAGTATCCGTAGGTTCCTGAAAATGGTGGGGGTCAATTCCCAGCACGAAATTGAACAGGCTATAGCGCAGGCAATTGCCAACGGACATCTCAAAGGCAACGAGAAATTGCCTGCAAAAATGACGCTGACGATCGGCTCTGCAAACCTCAACATCAGTTTCGATGGGATGATTGAACTGGACTAAGCACTTAAGAGCCAGTGCTTAAAAGCCCTTCAACAGAAGAACGAGAACGCCTCAGCTTCTAAACAAAGTAGCTATGCGGCAGTTTTGAGTCCCGTATCAGACCTGCCACTCTTGTTCATTGAGTCAGCCAGCCTATTGACCTTGGCCGCCATGATAAAGTCATTCTCATGCAGTCCATTAATTTTGTGGGTCTGGAACTCGACTTTACAGTAACCCCACCCAACCGTGATGTCTGGATGATGGCCTTCTGTTTCGCATAGCTCACCAACACGTTGAGCTAATGCCATTGCATCTACAAAGTTACCGAACTTGAAAGTCCGTTTCACCCTGGTAGCGTTGTCACGCAATTCCCATCCGGGTGCTTCGTTCAAATATTTTTCCGCGACGTCACAGGACATCGGCAGGACACCGCCTTGGCAAGGTGTACACTTCTTGGCAGTCAGATTCATCTTGTTCATGATACTGTCTCCTCAATTGATTGCTATGTGAGAAATGAACCGTAATTACATGAATTTCTAATATCAATGAGACTATAAAAAATAGAAAAGGTTTGCCTTCAAACATCTGCGGGTATTAGAACTTGCACTTTATGCAGCCTTTAATTGCAACCCAATACACCCATGAACTGCCGGCCCACTGAAAATCAGTGATACAAATATTCGCTTTGGTTCTTTCTTGCCAACGTCAGAGAATTTATGACGCTTTTACGTTTTTCTCCAAGATCTAAAGCTATCATCCAAGTTTCATGGTGAGTCTGTCACAAAATTAAAATACAAAAACACCCCAGGGCGTTAACCCTACGGGAATATCCTTGATTGGAATGTCCTTTTCGGCATCAATGACTGTCACCGAATTAGACTTGCCATTTGGAACATAAAGCTTCTTGCCATCTGGCGTAATTGCCATATTCCACGGTCGCTTTCCTACCGGAATAGTGGTTTTTACTTTATTTGTTGCAGTATCTATTACCGACACGTTGGCATCCCCGCCATTTGTCACAAACACTTTCTTTCCGCTTGGGTGAACTGTTATCCCATTAGAACGGTTTCCTACCGGGATTGCAGCCACAACTTCATGGGTTTTAATATCAAGCACCACAACCATGTTTGAGTTCTCGCAAGCTACATATACTTTTGATCCGTCCGGTAAAAATCCTATACCTCTAGGGCGCAACCCTACTTTTACCAGCTTGATTGATTTACGGGCTTCAACATCTACAACATCAACATGTTCGCCTTCTTCAGCAGTTACGTAAAGCCACTTACCATCCGGACTAAATTCTGCATGTTCCGGATTTTTACCCTGCATTTTTATTTTAAATGCTTCAAGGTGGGAAGCTGTATCCACGAATGAAACACTATTGTCCTCTTCATTCGCGACTACAACCCATTTCCCATCATGCGAAATCCCAACACCTTCAGGAGAAGATGATAGCTTCGTGCTTGATATTACCTGATGGCTAGCCAAATCAATGACCACCAATGAGTTATGCGGTTGATCGCTGACATACATGATCTTTCCGTTTGGGGTAATTGCAGCGCCACGAGGCTTATCCCCTACAGAAAAAGTATCAATAACCTCATCTGAGACTGTATCAATCACTGAAACAGTCCCGGATCCCTCATTAGTTGAATAAGCTAGCGGAGCCGCCAAACATGAATTAGCGGCAATACCAGCCAATATAGTTACGGTTACGATTGGTAATTGCCACGTATGTAATTTCATAATCATTACCAATTCAAGATGTAACTAGCGCTAAGCGTGGCACCACGTGCCGCCGTGTGGGTAACGTCACCTTCAAGAAACTGTTGTGATTGGGGAGTGAAATATTGTTTATTGAGCAGATTTTCCACACCCAATAGCAGCGTGCTCTTACTGAATTTAACTTCACTCATTAAGTCCAACGTTGCGTATCCGTTAACTTCACGCTTAAATGATGCAGTGCTGTTGCTGAAACGATTTCGATGACCACTCGCTAACAGCTGTAATCGATTGGTCCAGTTAGGTAATGTTTGATGTTCGAGATAGGCCGTAAACTTAGGAGGGCGAATACGCTGGTTATTAAGATAAATATAACCGGATGTATCATTAGCCAAATTCTGTTTACCTTCAGTCCAGGTAAATGTGCCGCCCGATTTGACGCTATCATTAATCTGCCAATCGAGAGTACCTTCAATACCATAAATTCTTTCCGGCGCTCTAACCACCGGTAACACAAAGTTTGCCGGCGGGTTAGCGCCAAGATCGGATTTATTGTAAAAGACAGCCAGCGATGAGCTTACGCGTGCCCAATCGCCGCGCACACCAAGTTCATAGTTATCCACTTCCTCTGGCTTGATATTGAGATTCTCCACCTTGCCATTGGCTGGCGCACTTCTCAAACGTTGACGCACATCAGGTAAAGAGAATCCTTGTGAAAAGTTAGCGTAAACATTGGTCTGGCTATTGATATAGTAGACGGCACCAGCGTTAAATAATGTTGTAGTGAAATCAAGATCGCCACCAGTGATTGATCTGTTACTCAGCGTAACAAAACTAGGAATGTCCAGCTCTACACGCTCATTACGTACACCTGCGCGCAATACTAAACTCTCAATAGGGTTCAATTCAGCCTGTGCAAAAAGCGCGTAATTATCTTGCGTATAAGGACTTAGCCACCACTTCTCAACGCCATTGCTTTTATAAATCAGTTTATTGCTGGCTAGATAAAGCGCCATATCCATCTCTTTGACTTTTTGAGCAATACGTTCATGTGTGTAATCCGCTCCCCACAGAACTGACAATTTGTTATCGATTAAAGGTGTATCTATCTCCAGGCGACCGCCAGTTTTTTTGTCCTCAATCGTATCTTGGTAAACAGCAGTACCAAAATCATCAAAAGGGTTGCTTCTCGCCCAGTAGTCTTTATGGAAAATCTGGGCATGTACTTTGCTGCCCCAAGCATTTTTGTGGTTGTAATCAATGCCACCGGCAATATTGCTCACCCCAACAGGATCACTCATATGCAATCCGCTCACTGCGCGCGCCTTTGCGCCAGTAGTTACATAGCGTTGAGACATGTCACCAATGTAATCCGTATGTTGCAGATTCTTAAACAGATTCAAGTTGCCTGAAATTTTTTGATTGTCATCAATATCAAATCCAAGTTTTCCAAATAAGTTATATTGATCAGTATCTGAAAGACCGCCATCCCGATGTGGGTTTGGTGCAATCCGGTCTCCGTCGGCATCAAACCAGCCGCCATTTTTTTGAATCGCCGCACCTAAAAGATAAGATAACTGATCACTTTTTCCGCTTAGGCTATGCTTTAAATTAGTACCGTAACTATCTGACGGATGCGTAAGCGACATATCCAGACCTACCGTTGTAGTATTAATGGCGGCGCCATCTGTGGGCTTTTTAGTGATAATATGAATAATCCCGCCTGTAGCAGCATCACCATAAATTGCGGTTGCCCCACGAATGACTTCGATGCGCTCAATCATTGAAGGATCAATCACGGAAAGATTTTTACCCGGATCAAAAATTGGATTCTGTGGAACGCCATCAACAAGAATTGATGCCTTACGGCCTCTCAAATTCTGTCCATAACTGCTCATTGACTGATTCCCTACGGAAAACCCCGGAACCAGTTTGCCAAGCGCGCTACCAAGATCACCATTGGAAAGAGTCACCTGCTTTTGAATTTCCTTACCGGGAATTACTGTAATTGTTTCAGGAATCGAAGCAATCGTCTCTTCTACGCGAGTTGCAGTAACAACCACCTTATCAAGATTAATCTCCTCAGCTGCATATGTGATACCTGACATAAATGTGCTACTAGCGAATACTGACAACACGCTAACTACAAGTTTCTTTTGCTTGAATTCCACTACTACCTCTCCTTAAATTAATTATTGCGAAATAAAATTACCAAATGCCATCGGCCACAGTAACCCGTTAATTTCTGTTATTTTTTGATACGTTGTATCGTCCAAAACTGTCATCACATCCGATCTGGTCGATGCAACATAGATACGTTTGTGAATTGGGTCATGATTGACGCCTCTGGGAAACTTGCCGGTTGGCACAGTGTTCTTAACTTTTAAAGTGGCTGTATCAACAATCGAAAGCGTTTCATCTTTGGTATTGGGGACATAGACTTCTGAGCCATCCGTTTTAATACCCACGCCTTGAGGGCCAATACCAACAGGGATAGAAGCAATCATTTTTCCGATATTAATATCTACGACTGACAACGTATTGCTGCCAAAACTTGATGTGTAAAGCTGCTTGCCATTGGGGTGTATAGCTATACAGAAAGGCTTTTCCCCTACTGCAATTTCTGCAACCACACGATTGGTATCTGTGGCAATCACAGATATGGAATTGCTACTAAAGTTGGTGACATACACCCATTGAGAAGACGGGTGCGCCACGATACATCGTGGACTTTTACCTACGGGAAGAGAAGCAACAACTTTATTACTTGATGTATCTATAACCGATACTGTATTGGCATACGCATTTGCAACATAGGCACGCGATCCTTCAGGCAGTACTGAAATGCCAACAGGATTACGCTCCACATCAATCCTTGCAATAACTTCCAGTTTATTTGTGTCAATTACAGCCACATCATCAGAATCAATATTCGTGACATAAACCCTATTGCGTGGAGAATCAACAGCCACACCCCACGTACTTGTCCCAGTCTTAATTGATTTTTTTATTACATTTGAAGCCAAATCAATTACTGCTACAGAACCTCGCCCATACTCGCTAACATATGCATTTGAATCAGCCCGGGAAAACTTCGATACCAATACCAGCGCGAGACTTACAAAAATTAAAGAAATAAACTTCAGAATGTTCTCCATAAAAAATTTGTTATTGCACGATTAATTTCCACACTACATTCAAAGATAGAGTGCAAATGGCGTGCCATACCAACATGAAAGACTTATCTTCATGTTTTTTATGGATATTTATAATTTTTACAGATTATATTGCATGAATCATATCAACCAGTTGGTTGTTAAAATCAGCCAATTGGTTACTAACTAGTGGGGAATGCTTGCAGCTCCATGTTTTTGGAATTGATAAATATTCCAAACGGGCGGCGATGCTCTTGCGGTGAGCCTTCGTTCATCACCACGTCGTTAATGGTGATGTAAAGCGCATGTTCTGTAACAGGCGTTTTTACTGAGCAAGAGGAGACAACCCGCGATTTATGGTGAAAATGAATCTAATAAATGAAAAATCGTGGGCTGTCCCTTGCTCATGCTCTACGTGCTAAATATGGCTGTAGTAATAGAGCGATGGTTGGGCAAGAAATGACAAAAAATAACGCTTATTTCTTCGGTGCGTTTGGCTTGGTTGGGATGATAGAACCTGATACCACCACCACTTTTTTATCCTGCTTAGGCTTTTTCGCTTCCTTGTTTTTGTGTTGCTGTCCTTTTGCCATGATGTTTCTCCTGAAATGTTCAGCATCAAACTGATTGGTCACATCTACTGTTACTATTATCGCAATAAGTGACATCAGTCATCGGATTGGACTTACGTCCTCGCCAATGGTTTCATCATAGGCTGATGAGGGAATATAGGTGGATTATTTTCAGACGGAATGAAGTTGTGTAACGTGACAGACTTTCAGCAAATCCAGTAAGGCAAAGGTCATCAAGCACTGTAAATCATCAGTGCCGATATACACTCGCTTGATTTTGCATGGTTAGGTAAACCCTGTAAACTTCTTTGTAGTCTACGTATAATGTAGCAAAGCTAGTATGTTAGGAAACTCCGCTATATCCAATGAGAAGGAGACATTCATGTTAGTTCATCGCCAGGCAATTATAGGATTGGCTCCCGCCGATTACCTCGTTATCGAAACAGAACATAAGTTACTGGATAAGTACTTAAGTGATCTCCGTGATGCCTGCGCATGCAGCAACATAGGTAAGTTGCTTGACTGTCATGGCTGCACCCGTGAACAGCAGACCTCATGCCAAGGCCGGTTACCATCCTTTTTATTACATATAATTGATCTGGCCGGTGAGCATTTTTCTCATGAAGAAACAATCATGTTAAGTCGACCGCACGTGACGAGTGACTCTGAATACTTTTGTATTCACCAACAAGCCCATGTAGATCTTTTGCAAAAACTATATGCGTTATCAGATGAATGTTTGTCACTGAGAAATGAAGGCAACACTGCCGAAATCTTCAGACGATTCCACAAAACGCTTTCAGATCTGTTTGAGGAGCATGATCGCAATTTTGATGATCCTTTTATTGAATCAACAATTAAACCGCAATCAACTTAAAGTCACTAAACTACTTACGTGTAATGGTTTAACGAAGCGCCATGACTCGAATGGTTTTTTCACACATTCCTGCATCGAAAAATCCTGGATGTTAAAATATGGCCGGTCAACAAAGCCGGAAGAAAAAACCATCCATGAACACGAAGAATGCCAACCCGGCAGATGAAGTTATGTGCCATTGCAGCGGCACCACGCGGGGCAATATTCAAAACCTGTTCGAGCAAGGGTTGGATATAGATGCCATTTCCAGATGGACTGGCGCTCTCTCTGGCTGCGGTGGCTGCGAGTGGGATATTGCACAGTTCCTGAGAGATCTCGCCGAACAACAGGACAATAACTCATAAGACCTCTTGGCTTGAAGCTAATTGTGGTCCGTCCCCTATTATTAGGTTCCCTATTATTATTATTTTATCGAAGTAAACTTGATGTTGATTTAGCAAGCCCTGTGCCAAAGGGCAGGTTGAGCGGCCGCATGGTTGGTTATACAATCAGTCCAACCCCATTCAGCCAAGCAGATAACTATGGAAATGACCAAAATCAGCGCCGGAAAACTGCGCGTCATCGGCTATGATGCAAAAGTCCGCACCCTGCGTGTGGAGTTGGATGACGGCAGCGCGCTGGAATATCCCGGAGTGAGTGAGAATTTATGGCGTCGGTTCAAAACTTCCGGCTCGCAGTGGAGCTTTTATCGCGACAATATCGAAGAGGAATTCGTACCCAAGCGCTTTTCAGCCAAGTTTGCCAGCGGCGGCAAGAACCCGCTCGACGACTTATTTAATGAGTGATTTGTTTAAGTGATAACAAAAGAGGCTTTTTTATGATTATGGACAAAAATGGCTGACCATATTTCGAAAGAGAAACGCAGCAAAATTATGCGTTCGATTCGGTCTAAGGATACAAAGCCTGAACTGATTGTGCGTAGAATCCTTACCTCGATGGGGTACCGCTATAGGCTACACCGGAAAGATATCCCAGGCCGACCAGACATTGCTTTCATTGGCAAGAAAAAAGCAATTTTTGTTCACGGTTGTTTTTGGCATGTACATGAGAATTGCCCAATCTCCCATGTTCCAGGGAATGAATTTTGGCAAAAGAAATTAGAGGCTAATCGGGCTCGTGATTTTCGCGCATTGTCAGAATTAACCCTACAGGGATGGAAGGTGTTGACGCTTTGGGAGTGTGAATTAAAAGATGAAAATCATATAAGTATTAGCTTAAGTAATTTTTTAACATAATTTATGCAACCCTTAATCTTGCTTGATTACTGGCAACCAGATAATGCGTTCTACCAAAATATATACAAATATGTATTAATGTCATACAGTAAGCTATAACTAACAATTCCCTCCAAAAAATGTCACTTACATTCAGGATTAGCGCTGCCTTAAAAAATATTATCGGTCAGGACTTAATTACTGACGATTATGTTGCTGTGTTTGAATTGGTTAAAAATTCTATCGATGCTTACGCAACCAAAATCATACTTCACTTTGAAACAGACCAAATTATTATTGCTGATAATGGGAAGGGGATGTCAGCGGAGGATATTAAAAACAAATGGCTTGTTTTAGCTTACTCTGCCAAGCGCGAAGGAGAGGAAGAGACTGAATATAGTAGGGATTTCCGGGATCGTATCAAGGTTAGGAGAAGCAATTACGCAGGCAACAAAGGGGTTGGTAGGTTTTCTTGTGATCGCTTAGGCTCAAAACTAAACCTACAAAGCAAAATTGACCAACCACGTTCCATGGTAAATGGCATTAAAGTTGATTGGGAAAAATTTGAAGAAGATGCCCACAAAGATTTTGTAAAAGTCACAGTTGAAGATTTTACCCTGCCGAATTTTGAATTTAGCCAATTTAAGGACCAACAGCATGGTGCAGTTCTGGCTATATCAAAGCTAAGGGCAGGCTGGGATAGGGAAAAGCTACTAAAACTCAAGGAGTATCTGGCCAAGTTGGTTGATCCGTTTGGGATGGATACATCCCTAGAGATCATTTTTGATGTGCCTGAGGAATTAAGCCAAGACGAAATTGAGAAAAACAAAAGAAATGATTTCCTGTCCGACTTATTACCACCAAGCCATTTTAGGAAGATTGTTAATGGTCCTGTCGAAAATTTTATTTTTGAAACATTAGAAAACAAGACCACCTTAATTGATGTATCCATCTCAAATGATGGGCAACAAATCCAAACTAAGCTAATTGATAGGGGTGAGCTTGTATATGAAATTACTGAGCCTAGCCCCTATCTAGCCCTAAAGGCAACTAATGGCGCTGCTAATGCAGCATGCAAACTATTCTATTTGAATACTGCTGCAAAAAGAGCCTTCAATATTGCTATGAAGGTGCATGCTACACAATACGGGAACGTATTCCTCTTCCACAATAATTTTCGGGTGTACCCAATCGGGGAGCCTGGGAATGATGCGTTCAAGTTAGACCAACGGAAAGCCCAAGGCTATGCAAGATTTTTAGGTACCCGGGAAGTTCTAGGGCGGCTAGACGTTTTTGGTTCGCAAGAATACTTTAGGGAGTCGTCAAGCCGTGATAAAGGCTTGTTAGACACTAAAGAGTATTTGGAAGTTGAAAGGTTCTTTTTTGATCACTGTGTAAAAAGGCTTGAGGCCTATGTAGTTGGGGTGAGTTGGCAGGACAAAGAAGACGCAGAAACTGAAACTACCGAGCGCATAAGAAGCAATGAAGGTAGAGGTCGCGTAATTGATGTTGTATCTAAGTTAGTAAAAGGGAAAGATGTAAACCTTATCAGCTATAGCTCAGGACTCCTCAGTATAGTTGATGAGCGTTCAGAATCATTTTCCAATGCAATGAGTGGCCTCAGGCTAATCGCCGAGAAAACTAAGGATAAATCGCTCCAGAACCAGCTTAAGCTAGCAGAGCAAAAATGGCAGGATATGCTAGCTGCACAAAAAGCAAAGGAAGAGCAGTTAAAGCAAGAGCGCGAAGCAAGAGAGCTGGCTGAAAAAGAAGCTGAACAAGCACAAGCCGAAAAAGCCAAAGCCGAGAAATCTTATGAAGAGGAAAAGAAAAGGAATTTATTCCTCACCTCTGTAAACTCGCTGGATTACGACACCATATTAAGCCTGCATCACCAAATTTATATGGTCACTACTAATATTGATGGTACTTTAAGGACCATGCTGAAAAAAGTGCTTGAAGGAAAGGCTACTAATGATTATTTAATTGACAGAATTCAATCAGTTACTATACAGAATGAAGAGATAGTAACCATTTCTAAATTTGCTACCAAAGCAAATTTTCGGTTGGACTCTAATTTCATCAATACAGACTTAGTCGATTATTTTTCAAGTTATATTCAAAACGTTAGCCAACCATCCCACGCTACTGATATTAAAATCTCAGTTCAAACTAACAATGTAGTTTTCGAAAGTAAGTTCCAACCTATCCAAATTTCAATCATTATCGAAAACCTACTTACCAACTCTATCAGGGCGAAGGCAAAGGTAGCAACATTTAGTTTTTTCCAACCAGATGCCGATTATCTCGATATAACCTATTTTGATAATGGCAAGGGGTTAGATAAATCGATTGCCGAACCGGAACGGATATTCGAAAAAGGTTTTACTACCACCTCAGGTTCTGGCTTAGGTCTCTATCACATTAGGAACCTTCTTGCCGAAGACAGTATGAAGGGTAGCATTCATATTGATCAAACTTTTGATAGTGGTATTAAATTCAACATAAGGATCAGAAAAAATGAAGCTTGATTTCAATGTGTTGTGGTTTGATGATCAAAAAAACTATGTTTCTTCAGCTGAAGAGGCTCTTAGAGATTTTCTCGATGAGCAAGGATTTGTGCTTAAAGTAAATTGGCAAACTGGGGATACAAACTTAGAAAAACTAGTCGACACTCAAGCATTTAATAATTATGACCTTATTCTGGTCGATTATGATCTGGGGAATAAATCAATACATGGTGATGAGTTAGCTAGGGTTATTCGGGAAACTTTTTATACGGATGTAATTTTTTACTCAGGTTTAGAAAAACAAGCGTTAAAAGAATTGATCGCGCAAAAACCAGTTGATGGCGTATATTGCGCCAATCGAAAAGATCTTGGAGATGCAATTATAAAGGTGGTTGAAACAACTATTCGCATCTTCCAACACCCTAATGCTTTGCGTGGGGTGGTGATGGCAGAAACCGCCGATTTTGACGATACCATTACTGAATGCCTAGTAAAGTTTATTTCAAATCTTCGTGAAGAAGAAATCAATGAATGCTTAACGGAGATACATCAATGGGTCGATGATAAATCTCAACAAAACATAAAGCAGTTCGGTAAACGAATTGATCCGAAAAAACCTAGTGACTTTTTATCCCATCGAGCATTCCAAGCAAAACACAAGCTGATTCATTTAATAAAATTAATAGAGGATAATGAAAAGTTCAAACCGTTTATTGATTACCTAAAGGCCTATGAAACAGAGGTAATAGACCCTAGAAATAAACTTGCCCATGTAAAACTGGAAGAAAAAGATGGTACTATAAAACTAGTTGGGGCTGACTTTGAATTCACGCATGAGGCACTTACTGAATTACGTAAAACATTACTAAAGCATGGCGAGAATTTTGGAAAAATCAGCTCGCTGTTATAAAACTAGCCTTTCAATATTTTTGTTTTGCCACTTAGAATAATGTTGCAAACCCAGCAACATTTTACCAATAGCTTCGGCAAGTAAAGGTGGCACTGCATTCCCAACTTGCGTATATCGCGGGCACTCATTTTTCCTATTTTTACCACCAGTCGTATATTTTCCCTTAAATTCAAACCAGTCGGGGAATGATTGGAGACGGGCATTCTCCCGCACTGTTAATATCCTTGGCTCGCTGTAATGAAGTATGTCATCTGGTAAGGTGGTTACTGTTGGCGAGGGTAGTTTAGGGTCTAAGAGCGTAAGCGAATGCTTTTTCTTGCCCATTGCTTCACGGGTTTTTTTTGATAGCCGCTTGTCAGTCCCGCAAACCTCATGTAATAGCTTAAAATATTCAACTGTCTTTTGTTGATGATTTGCTAGACGGCGACTTGTTGGTACAGCACCCCTTATCATGCCTTGCCTCATAAGGGTTTGATAAGCTGTCCTGTTTTTTGGTGGGGTGTATACCACCTCCTTAAAATTGTTACTGCCTATATCATTACATTGCACTAAATCTTTACCGGATACTTCCAGATCGGAAAGGGCGCTTTTTACTGAGATTGGCTTAATCAATGGCAGGTTTTTAGAAGTCAAAAACGAATCCCTAGTTAAAAGGAACTCTTTTACCAAGTTACCATCTTGAGATTTGGCACCATCAATTGGACTTCCAAAATATTCGCAAATCATTAAAAAGCGAACCCTATTTTGCGGAACACCAAATTGGGAGCAATTAACCAACCCGCTAGAAACTTGATAACCTAGTTTCCTCAAACGCGCTTTTACTAACTCTGCATAAGGTATGTCGCTAGGAATAGATAGTTCACCTGAATGGTGTTTTTTGAACTTGGCGTTAAATCCAGCAACGTTTTCAATCACTAAGTACTTGGGCTGGATTATTGAAACTAAGTCAAGATACTCTTCAGTTAGCTTATTCCTCGGATCGGCAGGGTTTCTTTTCCCCGCCGTTGAGAAGCCTTGGCATGGTGGGCCACCAACAATTAAATCGACCTTACCTTTAAGGCTTTCCAATTGTGGCTTGAATTTATCTAACAGCTCAGAACATGTAGTAGCTTGACTAGGCAACCAATCTGGCCATGAATAATTAAACTTATTGCTATCAATCAGGTTGTGGTTATATGTTTCAAAAGCAAGAGGGCTTTTCTCAATTGCGAAAAGCCCTTCCCATCCAGCTTGTAGGAGGCCTAGTGATAGCCCCCCGCAACCTGCAAACAAATCAATAAACTTTTTGTTGTTATCCTCGAGCATGGCTCGATTCTATACTAAATTTGTGATTTATCCACACTTACTCTCCCCACAATTCAGGCAAGTGAGGCATCCATCCATAATAATGCTGGCTTTGGTGTTACATTTTTTGCAAAGCTGCGCACCTTTTGGGAAGCCTTCGTCATTCACTTCTTCACCTGGTTTTGCGTGCTTTTCCAGATATTCTGCTTTTTTCTCTTCTACCAGTTTTTGTTGGTGCTGATCCAAGCCCGGTTTTTTCAGCATGCCGATTTCTTGCAGGTGCTGTTCAACCACTTCGCCAATCTCGGCCACTAAGCTAGGCACAAACTTGCCGCCTTTTTTAAAGTAGCCGCCGCTTGGTTCAAACACGCTTTTAAGTTCTTCTACCAGGAAAGTGATGTCGCCACCTTTACGGAACACTGCCGACATAACGCGGGTGAGGGCGACTATCCATTGAAAGTGCTCCATGTTTTTGGAGTTGATAAATATCTCGAATGGGCGGCGATGCTCTTGCGGTGTGCCTTCGTTCATCATTACATCATTTATGGTGATATAAAGCGCATGTTCAGTAACAGGCGTTTTGATTTTATAGGTATTGCCTACCAGTTTATCGGGGCGGCTTAATGGCTCGCCTAGTTGCAAAACGTTATTGGTTGTTGCCTCTTGCGCTTTTGCTGCTGCATTTTTTTTGTCTTCTTCAGTAACCAGGCTGTAGCCAACGATTTTCTTTTCAATTTTAATAGTCATTTTGTTTTCCTTTTTAGTGGGACCTACCCAACTTCAATTTAGCTAATTTCAAACGTCGCGCGTGAAGCTAAAACTAGGCGCATTTGGATTTTTAACCGGAATGTACAGGTAGTACATGAGGATTGAAAATTCAAATGCAACAACGTGTTAGCGAACGAAGCAGTTTGAAATGGCTAAATTTAGAATTTACCGTAATAGCCTTCTTTCAACGCATCATACAGATTCGCCGCGCTGTGGATTTCACCATCGTATTCAATCTCTTCATTGCCTTTTGCTTCGATCTCGGTGCCATCTTCCAAAGTGAACTTGTAAGTAGTGTTTTCCAAGTCTTTTTCAGTTACCAGCACGCCCTGGAACGCCTCAGGGTTGAACCTGAATGTGGTGCAACCTTTCAGGCCTTTATCGTAAGCGTAGAGATAGATGTTTTTGAAGTCTTCAAAATCATAATCTGTCGGCACGTTGATGGTTTTTGAGATCGAGCTATCAATCCATTTTTGTGAAGCGGCTTGAATATCCACGTGCGCTTTCGCCATAATGGTTGATGAATCCAGGAAGTAATCCGGCAATTGCTCTTCCGGTTTGTCACTGAACGGCATCGCTTTAGGGTTAATCAGCTCGCGGTAAGCCAATAGCTCGTAAGAAAATACATCGACTTTCTCTTTTGATTTCTTGCCTTCACGAATCACGTTACGTGCATAGTGGTGCGCAAAGCTTGGCTCAATACCGTTACTTGCGTTGTTAGCCAGTGATAGAGAAATCGTACCGGTTGGTGCAATTGAGCTATGGTGGGTGAAACGCGCGCCTTTGGTGGCGATTTTGTTGCGCAAGCCTTCCGGGAACTGCTGCATGTAGCGGCTATATTTACCGAGCAACACTTTACCGGCCACTTTGCTACCGACTTTAATACCGTCTGCCGCCATTTCAGGGCGTTTTGCCAGCATGTCTGCCGTTACTTCAAACTTCTCATCCATGATTGGTGCCGGGCCTTTTTCTTCAGCCAGCTGCACGCCCACATTCCAGCCTTCTTCTGCCATCACGCGGGTGACTTCTTCCGTGAACTTGATTGACTCTTCTTCACCGTATTTCAATTTCATCATGGTGAGGCTAGAACCCAGGCCCAAATAGCCCATGCCGTGACGACGTTTACGCATGATCTCGTCACGTTGCTGTTGCAATGGCAAGCCGTTGATCTCAACTACGTTATCCAGCATGCGGGTGAAGATAGCGACCACTTCGCGGTATTCTTTCCAGTCAAAATAAGCTTCATCAGTGAACGGTTTTTTCACAAAACGGGTTAAGTTGATTGAGCCTAACAGGCAAGCACCGTAAGGTGGCAATGGTTGCTCACCACATGGGTTGGTTGCGCGGATGTTCTCGCAGAACCAGTTGTTGTTCATTTCGTTCACACGGTCGATCAGGATAAAGCCTGGCTCGGCAAAGTCGTAAGTAGAAGACATAATCACATCCCACAAACGGCGCGCCTTGATGGTTTTGTACACGCGGCACGCGACTTTACCGGCATCTTTACCTTCTGTTTTTGCCAGGTATTTGCCTTTTATCGGCCACTCACGCCATACTACCTGGCTCTCGTCATTCACATTCAAGCCATCTACAATTGCTTCTTTTTCTGTCACCGGGAAAGCCAGTTTCCACTCGGCGTCAGCTTTTACCGCCTCCATAAATTCTTTGGTGATCAGGCATGACAGGTTGAACTGACGTAAACGGCCGCTTTCACGTTTCGCTTTAATGAAATCAGCCACATCAGGGTGTGAAATATCAAACGTTGCCATTTGCGCGCCACGGCGGCCACCCGCGCTGGACACGGTGAAACACATTTTGTCGTAGATATCCATGAAAGATAACGGGCCGCTGGTATAGGCACCCGCACCCGCTACAAATGCGCCTTTTGGACGTAATGTGGAAAATTCATAACCGATACCGCAACCGGCTTTCAGGGTTAAGCCCGCCTCGTGCACCTTGCCTAAAATGTCATCCATGCTATCTGCTATCACACCGGAAACTGTGCAGTTAATGGTAGAAGTAGCGGGCTTGTGCTCCAGTGCGCCCGCGTTTGAGGTAATTCGGCCCGCTGGAATTGCACCGCGACGCAATGCCCACAAAAACTTCTCATGCCACTCGGCACGTTTTTCTTCTGTAGTTTCCACATCGGCTAAAGCACGTGCTACACGCGAATAGGTAGCATCCATGTCTTTATCGATATTGTCGCCTTGCTTGGATTTGAGGCGATATTTTTTATCCCAAATATCAAGTGAGACCGGTTGAACAGGAATTTCTTTTTCAACCCCTGCACTCGAATTCTTAGCAGTATCAACGACTTTTAACATGGATTAACCCCTTATTATTGATCGACTCAAATCATCACTAAAACGATGACTCTGGCCGGTATTATTAACAGTTACATAGCGAATTACTTGTAAGTTCGGTCGAAATCCTCTTGTAATGAAAAATCGACTTAACCACAACATATTGTGTTTTTTTGTTAATTTAATCACTTAGTAGTGGTAGGTCAAGATATTTTTTAAAGTTATTTTTAACAAAAAAACGTTAAATTCACTTGCTAAAAAGCTAAACCGCACTGGCATTGGTTTGCGGCAAATCGCTAAATGAGAGGCACAACCGCACACTCTAAAAAATATGTGCGAAAATAGGATAATGACACGTAACGTTTACACTTTCATCCTTTATTTGCTGTTGCCATTTACCCCGTTTAAATTGCTATGGCGCGCAAGAAAACAACCGGAATACTTACAGCATTGGCAAGAGCGTTACGGGTTCTATAAGCTGCAATTGCAAAAACCCGTCATCTGGCTGCATTGCGTGTCGGTAGGGGAGACCCGCGCGGCTGAACCTTTAATCAAAGCGTTACTGCAACAATATCCTGAACACCAAATTCTGCTCACACACACCACACCCACTGGCCGTGCCACTGGTGACCAGCTGTTCGGCAACAAAGTGGCAAGAGTATATTTACCTTATGATGTGCCATTTGCCGTAAATCGCTTTTTGCAGCACTTTAAACCCACCATCGGCGTACTCATGGAAACCGAGCTTTGGTTCAATTTAATAGACAGCTGCAAACAACATAAAGTGCCGCTCTTGTTGGTTAACGCACGTCTATCAGAAAAATCTGCACAAGGTTATGGCAAGCTGGGTGCCGTGGTGCGGCAAGGCTTGCATGGGCTATCTGCAATTGCCGCACAAACCGCGCAAGACGCCGAACGCCTGCAAATGCTGGGAGCAAATAATGTAAGCATCATAGGCAACTTAAAGTTTGATGTAGCGCCACATGATGATGCCATGACAAAAGGCCAGCTTTTAAGGGATACGCTTGGCAAACAACGACCGGTATTTTTAGCTGCCAGCACCAGGGATGGTGAAGAAGCCATGATTCTTGATGCTGTTGCCAGAGCAAATATTCCCAATCTACTCACAATTATCGTGCCACGGCATCCGCAACGTTTTGATGAAGTGGCGGAGTTACTTAAGAAACATGAAGTAAATTTTATACGTCGCTCTTCCCTTACAAATGAATCACCTGAACAAAAACATGTTACTTACCTGATGGGTGACTCTATGGGCGAAATGTTCACCTACTACGCCAGCTGCGATGTCGCTTTTATCGGGGGCAGTTTGTTGCCGCTGGGCGGGCAAAATTTGATCGAGGCCTGCAGTATGGGTAAACCCGTGCTAATTGGTCCCTATACCTTTAATTTTGAGCAAGCGACCGAAATGGCAATTGCTGCGAGGGCTGCTGAACGCGTGCAGGATAGTATCGATTTAGCACACCACCTGCAGAACTTATTTGCTGACTCGGCAAAAAGGCAAGCCATGAGTGCCGCCGCATTAAATTTTAGCGAAGAAAGCCGCGGTGCCACCCAACGCACACTGGACTTGCTGAAACAGTATTTATAGCTATTCTCAAGCTTAGCGAATAAGTTTACTGGCTGCCTTGAATACTTCGCCTTCGGCGGCACCTAGCCACTCAAACACTACTGACTCAGTATTGGTAATAATGCAGCCCGCATCGCGCATTCTGGCCAAGGCATTGGCTTTATTGGCCGGGTTGCGTGAAATCACGGCATCTTCCACGACAAATACCTGCTTGCCCGCTGCGATCAAATCAAGAGCAGTCTGCAAAATGCAAATATGTGACTCCATCCCGGCAAGAATAATTTGTGAATGGTCACGCGTGAGCTGGCGGCTAAATCTGGCCTCAGCCATGCAAGAAAAATTAATTTTTTCAACAGGATGAACCGCTGTTAAAAATGCTGATAATTCGGGTACGGTGGAACCCAAGCCCTGCGGATATTGCTCGGTAACTATCATGGGCACATTCAGCATATTACCCACTTGTGCCAATATGCCGCAATTTTGAATAAGCGCCTGCATGGCATCAGTGGGCATTACCGTAGCAAGCCTGACTTGTACATCAATAAGAACAAACTGGCTTAGTGTTACGTCTGCTTTTAGATGCGCGTTCATATAAGCACTTTATAGTTTATTGATTACTGGCAGCTAACACCAATTGTTGATTAATGTCTGCCAAATCAACCTCCGCCACCAGGCCTGAGCTTGCTTTCAGGCGGATGATATTCACCAGGTAATTGTAGCGTGATTGCAATAAATCACGCTTGGCCGAAAAATACTGCTGTTCTGCATTGAGCACATCAACGCTGGTGCGCACGCCTACTTCATAACCTAATTTGGTTGAATCTACCTGAGACTGGCTTGAAACAAGTGCCTGTTCATAGGCTTTTACCTGCGCAACACTAGTGCTCAGGTTCAGGTAAGCGCGCTGCGTTTCCAGCTCGGCATTGCGCCGTGCAATTTCGACATCATCTTTCGCTTTTTGCTGGTTCAGCACTGCCTGCCGCACGCGAGAACTGATTGCACCACCCTGATAAAGCGGAAGCTGCAGTTGCAGGCCAATGACACCCGTTTTCAATTCGCTGCCAATACCATTGGCGCTGCCGTTAGCATAATTATCGGTATAGCTGGCCACAGCATCCAGAGTAGGCAGGTGTGCCGCACTTAAGCGTTCAACTTCCTGCTCGGCAAATTTAGCGGCTTCTTGCTGCATCTGAATATTCAGGTTACTTTGCGCAGCAATTTCCAGCCATTTGTCCATGCCTTGTTCCAGGTTACTGGTCTTGATATCGGCCTTCACCGTCGCCAGTTTTTGCGGAATTTCACCCGTAATGGCCTGTATTGCACGCTTTGCAATTTGAAATTCGTTAACCGTGGCAATTTCCTGGGCCAATATTAAATCAAACCGTGCTTGCGCCTCGTTCACGTCCGTAATCGTGGCAGTGCCGACATCAAAGTTAGCTTTTGCCTGATCAAGCTGGCTCAATATCGCTAATTTCTGCGCCGCAATCAAATCGATCTTGTCCTGCGCGATCAGTACGTCAAAATAGGCCTGCGTCACCCGCAAAATCAAGTCTTGCTGACTCAAATGCAGCTGCTTATCGGCTTGGCTTACTTGTGTTTTACTTTGGTCGATTTGTACTAAATTTTGTTTGCGATAAATCGGCTGGCGTGCGTCCACCCCGTAACTATAGCCTTCATAGTTATTCGTGCCTTGCACCCTGAATGGATTAAAAGCACTACCAATATAACGAATATCCGTTTGTGTTGCGCTCGCGCTCGCATTTAAATTGACCGTTGGGCGATACAGGGCTTTGCCTTGCTCGATAATTTCTTGCGCTGCCTGATTGGCACTTAAAGCAGAGGCTAACGTTGGGTCATGCGCCAGCGCCTGCTGATAAATATCGATTAATGAATATACCTTTTCATCCGCCTTTGCATAAGACGCAAAGGCTAACAAAAGGAAAGCACTTACAGCTATATTTTTGAGCATTTTCAAAATTAAGTTAAAACTCGAATTTTTTCGCTTGCGGTGCATTCTCCAGCGGCGGCAAGCAGGTTTCAAAAATCGCTTCGTGGCGATATGCATCTTCACTGATACGCTGGGTTAAGGTTGCCTGCATGATTGGCATATCACCAACGACGGCAAACAAACGGCCACCCACGTTTAACATTTTTTCAGCCGCGGTTGGGCGCAATGGCAGCGAACCTGTAAAAACAATCACGTCATATGGCGCCGCCGGCGCAAAACCGTTTGCAGCATCCGCCACATGCAAAGTCACATTGTGAATATTTTGTTTTTCCAAACGATTTTGTGCGACTTTTGATAACTCCGGATAAATTTCCACCGCGTGGACATGATCAGCCAATGTTGCCAATAAAGCCGTCAAATATCCACTGCCCGTACCGACCACTAGCACTTTATCGGTTTTTTTTACGCCTACGGCCTGCAGAATACGCCCCTCCACCTTGGGCGATAACATGGTCTGACCTTCACCTATAGGCAACTCAATATCGGCAAAGGCTAAACCTTTTTGTGATTCCGCCACAAAATTCTCACGCGGCACCTCATCCAGAACAGCCAATACCACCGGATCCAGCACCTCCCAGGTACGAATCTGCTGTTCGATCATGTTGAATCTAGCTATTTTGTTGTTATCTATACTGTTTACTGTCTTTGTCATGTTAATTGCTCTTAATATTTTACTTTCATCAATTATAGCGCAAGTACTTAACCGCAAGTGCTCAGCGCGGTCGCTTTAGTTAATTGGTTCCCTCACTCTAAACCAGGCGGCATACAATGCCGGCAGGAACAATACCGTTAACAGCGTTGCAACTGCCAGCCCGCCCATAATCGCAACCGCCATCGGGCCAAAAAACACGCTTCTCGTCAATGGGATCATCGCCAGTATTGCAGCGGCGGCGGTCAGGACAATCGGCCTGAAGCGGCGAATGGTTGATTCAATAATCGCCTGCCATTCAGGCAGCCCTGACGCTTTATCCTGATCAATCTGATCTACCAGAATCACGGAGTTACGCATAATCATGCCTGACAGCGCAATAGTGCCCAGCATGGCTACAAAGCCAAAAGGTTTATCAAATACAAGCAATGCGAGGGCGACCCCGATCAAGCCCAACGGTGCCGTTAATAACACTAAAAAGACACGCGAAAAACTTTGTAGCTGAATCATCAATATTGTCAGTACCGCGAATAAAAACAAGGGGAAACCGGCTGCAACAGATGCACCGCCTTTGGCAGACTCTTCAACCGCGCCGCCCGTTTCCAGGTTAACACCTAACGGCAAATTAGCCTTGATTTCAGTAAGCTTATCTTCAATCTGCTGTGATACCACGGGGGCTTGCAAATTACCTTGCAGGTTGGCGCGTACCGTAATGGATGGCTCGCGATTACGGCGCCAGATCACGCCTTCTTCAAAATCTGACGTGATAGTCGCAAACTGCGATACGGGCACGCTCACCCCGGATTGGGTATTAATCATTAAATCGGACAAATGCGATAAACGGCTACGCTCCATCTCCGTCCCGCGTGCGACCAGATCTATGCGCTCATTGCCTTCTCTGAATTCGGTGATATATAACTCATGCATGGCGCCATTGATCATATTCGCCACATCCACGGAAGACACCCCCAGCAAACGCGCTTTGGCCTGATCTACCTGTACTTGCACCACTTTGGTCGGCTCTTCCCAGCCCAACTGCACATTTACCAAGTTTTTATTGGTTCGCATGATGTCGGCAATCTGGTGGGAAATATCACGAATAAGCGGGATATTCGTACCGGTCACCCTGAATTGCACCGGAAAACCGACTGGCGGGCCATTTTCCAACCGCAATACGGAGGCACGCAAGGCAGGAAAGTCATTTTCAAACAATGTAAGCAGGTCTTTACGCAATGCTTCGCGCGCTTCCAGGTTTGCACTCAAAATCACAACCTGTCCAAAACCACGATGCGGCAGTTGAATATCCAGCGGCAGATAAAAGCGTGGGCCTCCCGTACCAATATAAGCCACAAAATTTTCTATGCCTTTATTTTTTTTATTCCACTGCTGCAACCAGCGTTCCAGTTTTTCAACTTCCGTATTAGTCGCCGCATAAGATGCACCCTCCGTCATCCGTAAATCCACGATCAACTCCAGCCGCGTTGAATCAGGAAAGAACTGCTGCTGCACCTTGCCAAAACCACCGATAGCCAATACAAATAAGGCAAGGGTGATAGCGATAACTGTTTTGCGATAACGCACGCATGCAGTCACCACCCCGCGGAATGTGCGATAAAACCTGGTGTTATAAATATCATGCGAATTGTGCAGTTCGGTACTATCAATTTGCGCATGGTTATTTGAGTGCTTGAACGCGAACAACCTGTTCATCCATACTTTTAACCTTGAATGCCTGATTGGCTGATTGGCCAGATAATCCGGCAACAGATGGTAGCCCAGGTATGGCACAAATATCACGGCGGCGAACCATGAAATGAGCAATGCAATTGCAGATACCTGAAAGATGGAACGGGTATATTCACCCGTTGATGACGCTGCCGTTGCAATAGGCAGGAAACCCGCAACTGTCACCAGGGTGCCCGTTAACATAGGCATCGCCGTTGAGGTATAGGCAAATGATGCTGCTTTTACCCTGTCCCAACCTTGCTCCATTTTAGATGCCATCATTTCAACCGCAATAATCGCATCATCCACCAGCAGGCCTAGCGCCAGAATCAACGCGCCCAGCGAAATCTTATGCAGGCCGATATCGAGGATATCCATCACTAGAAACGTACTGGCCAGCACCACAGGTATGGTAATCGCCACCACAATACCGCTACGCCAGCCTAAAGAAAGCAGGCTCACGCCAAGCACAATCACCAGTGCTTCTACCAGCGACTTTACAAAATCGTTCACCGAATTTGCCACTATCCTTGGCTGGGAAGTCACTGTATTTAACTCCAGCCCGACTAACAGCTGCGGCCTGATGCGTGCGACTGTTTGGTCCAGTGCGAGTCCCAGCTCAATCACATCTCCGCCGTCTTTCATGCTCACACCCAACAGCAAGGTCGGTTTGCCCTGGAATCGTGTGCGGCTGCGTGGCGGATCCTCATAGCCGCGGTAAACACGCGCGACATCGCCTAAACGGAAGTCTTGATTATTGGCACGCAATCTGATGTTTCTTAAATCCTCCAGCTTGCCATAACGCCCTGACACTGCCACTCGAAGGTGCTCTGCGCTTGAATCATAACTTCCGCTTTTTACCACGGCATTTTGCGCTTGCAGTATGTTAATCAGCGTCGTGGAATTGATGCCTAATGTTGCGAGTTTTGCATTTGAAATTTCAATGAAAATACGCTGTTTCTGCTCGCCAAAGAACTCTACTTTGGCGACGTCTTTCACTTTCAGCAATTCAGACCGGATCAACTCTGCCTGTTTCTTTAACGCGGCATCATCAAAGCCATCGCCAGTGAGCGCATACATCGTGCCGTACACGTCGCTGAATTCATCATTAAATGTCAGGCTTTCAATGTCTTGCGGCAAAGTATGGCGAATATCGCCAACTTTCTTACGTACCTGATACCAAACCTCAGGAATATCTTTTGAAAACGTATCATCTTTAGCCACGACAAAAATCATTGATTCACCGGGGCGGGAATAACTGCTGGAATAGTCCAGATGCGGGACTTCCTGAATTTTCTTTTCCAGTTTATCTGTGACCTGCTGCTCAACCTCCTGTGCACTCGCGCCTGGCCATGTTGTGTGCACCAGCATCGCCTTGAATGTAAATGGAGGGTCTTCTGACTGCCCCAGCTTGGTGTAGGCCAGCGCTCCTGCTATCAGAAGCACCAGCATCAGATACATCACCAGTGCCTGATGTTTTAATGCCCAATTGGATAAATTAAAGTTTTTATCCAATGCGTTCAGTGATTCCTTGCGCTCCTCGGCAGCGTTCAACCCGCTCATGGCGTTGCCTCAGAGACAGGCTTAACTGCAAGGCCTTTAACAAGTGTATGTACACCGGCAATGGCAATTTTTTCACCTGCCTGCAAACCACTTGTAATCAGGACACCATCTTCCGAGAACTCCCCCGCAGCCACTTCACGTGGCTGGGCTTTATTGCTCGCATCAATGACCCATACCAGTTTTTTGCCATTTATTTCTGTCAGTGCAGCTAAAGGAATCAACAGTTTTGACGCTTCCTGTGAATTTTGCTGGTTAAACTTCACGCCTGCGGTCATGCCCAGCTTTACCATTTCATCTGCATCGGTAACACTTACTCGCACATTAAAGGCACGCGTGGCTGAATCTGCCTCCGGGGCAATTTCACGCACCAGTCCTTTATAGGCTTTTTGCGGGTTTGCCCACATTTTTACGGAAACTGGCGCATTGAGTGTAACCTCGGCCATACGTGACTCCGGCACCGCAACCAGCACTTCTGTTTCTTTTAAGTTGGCAATTTGCACCACGGTTTCACCCGCCTGAACTACCTGGCCGGGCTCTGCACGTATCACGGTCACCACACCATCACGATCCGCGGTGAGGCTGGTGTAATGCGTCTGGTTGCCTGAAACGCTGGCTTGCGCTTTTACCTGTGCCAGCCTTGCGCCTGATGTCTTTAACTCAGCTTCACGCAGATCTAGAGCTGAGGCCGAAATGAATTTCTTTTCAAATAATTGGCGTTGCCGCTCCAGCTCCGCTACTGCCAAAGCATGACTGGCTTCTGCCGCATGCACATCAGCCATTGCCGCCGCCGCATTTAAATTGGTATCTGCCGCATCCAGCCGTGCTAACACCTGCCCTTTTTTCACCTGCGCACCAACGTCAACCTTACGCTCCATGATTTTGCCGCTGATCCTGAATCCTTGGCTAGCCTCGTACCTTGGGCGCACCTCGCCCACTAACACCATTGCGCTTGAGACTGCCGACTCACCTACCACCATCGTCAGCGTTGGACGCGGCTTAGGTAAGGGTTCAACCGGCTTGCCGCATCCGGCAAGCAATACCAAAAATACCAATAGCGATAATCTTATTTTCATTGTGCTCTACTCACTAATGCCTTTTATAAGTTTCATTGATGATGCGTCAGGCTGCTCAGCTTATGGAGACAGGTTGTTTTAACAAACCCTGCAACACCGTTCTTTGCATTAAATCCAAACGCGACTGCACATCAGCCCACTGTATCCAGCCCTCTTGCCCCAAAGCAATCTGCAAAGAACACACTCCGTGCACTCCTGCCCATACCGTTTGTGCAATCAATTCATAATTTGTGAGTTCCGGCCTGAATAAACCGGCCTCAAATGCCTCTTTCACCACCAGTTTTAACTGTGCATAAGCATCCTGCTCTGTGTTGCCTTGCTGAATGCTGGTGATTTCCAAATTGCACGGCGCACGCGGTGTCATAAACATCAGGCGGTAGTGATTAGGATGTTGCAGCGCAAACATTGCATAACCGTTACCCAGCGCCCGAATACGTTCGATTAAATCAGGCAGCTGCATGATCTGGTTTATACCGCTCGCCAGTTTCAAAAAATCTTCATCACATACCGCTTGCAACAATGCTTCTTTGTCAGAAAAATGATGGTACAAGGTCGTAGCTGAATAATTGATTTTTTTAGCGATTTCACGCATCGAAACCGCGTCAATGCCACGCTCGACAAACAAAGTGCGTGCAGCATCAAGTATGCTGGCACGTAGTTTTTCCCGATCTTGTACTGATTTTACTTTTGGCGGCATTGCAATAGTCTTTAAAGTTAACATTGTTAATTTAACACTGTTAACTTTAAAAGTAAAGTGCATGGCACATGCTTGTAATATACGAAAATTGGATTTATTTCGTCAGCGCCAGCTGCATGCCGAAACGGATCTGATGCAACTTCTGGGATGAATTTCATTCCAGAGTTGCGTTTTTAAGAACAGCCTTAAGTCATTTGATATTGACTCAATTTATACCAAAGTGAACGCTCGCTAATCTCGAGGAGCTTGGCGGCCTTACTCTTGTTACCATGAGTAGCAACCAGAGCTTCAGCTATCAAACGCCGCTCCAGCGCCTCTACGGCACCGGGCAAAGCAAGCACGTTGCCCGTCGGCGTAGCTTCAGGCAATACAGACGAAACATGGTTGTTCACCATTTCAGCCGGAAGATGCTGTGGCGTAATAATTTGATTGCCGCTAATAATAGCGGCACGCTCCAGTACGTTTTCCAGTTCGCGCACATTGCCTGGCCAATCGTACTGCGTTAAAGCATCGATGGCAGCAGGTGAAATATCCACATGGCGCCTTGCCAAAAAGTGCCGCGCTAAGATTTCAATATCCGATTTACGTGCCTTAAGTGGGGGCAAATCAATACGGAATACATTCAGCCTGTAATATAAATCCTCCCGCAACTTGCCTTCTTTGATCGCATCCTGTGGATTTCGGTTAGTCGCAGCGACTACCCGAATATCCACTGAAATTGGCCGGTTACCGCCTACGCGCTCAACCACATTCTCCTGCAATGCGCGTAATAATTTAGCTTGCAGTTGCATTGGCATTTCAGTGACTTCATCCAGAAACAAGGTGCCGCCGTCTGCCAGCTCAAATTTACCTATACGCTCCTTAATTGCACCGGTAAAAGCACCTTTTTCATGACCGAATAATTCAGACTCCAGCATTTCATGCGGAATAGCTGCACAGTTAACCGCGACAAACAATCCTTTACTACGCGGCGAACCAGCGTGAATGGCTCGTGCGACCAGCTCTTTTCCGGTGCCTGTTTCACCAGCAACCAGCACGGTGGCTTTTTCTGGCGCGACTTGCCTGATCGACTCAAACAATTGCTGCATGACGGGGCTATTGCCGACAAAATCCGTATCAGGCGATTTTTCTTCGCGTAGAAACTGGTTTTCGACAACCAGCCGCGCAAATGACAGCGCTCGTGCTATTGCAAGCTCCAGTTCCTCCAAATCAAACGGCCGCAAAATATAATCAGAAGCGCCGTTTTTCATAGCCTCAATCGCAGTTTTGACTTCGCCCTGCGCGGTCACGATAATGACCGGCAAATCGGGATTGGATGGCCTGCTTTGGTTATTTTTAGCCTGGCCATCTTCCTGGCCTCCGTGATGAATAGCTTTGAGTAATTGCAAGCCGCTCATATGCGGCATGTGTAAATCGCTTACCACACAGTCCACATGCTGCGTGCGTATGATCTCAAGCGCCTCGCGTCCATCTCTGGCAATGAGCGGCTGATATCCAGCCTGGCGCAAACTGATCTCCAGCAAACGCAACATGTTAGGTTCATCATCAACTGCTAATATGGTTTTAATAGTTTGTGACATAGCTTTTCTTTTACTGAATGTTTTGGTTCTTAATCTTTAAGAGACCTTTGCACAGATTGGAGAGCGCAGTCATTCGTGCAAAGGTCTCTTAAAGATTCTTAAATATAAAACGGGTTAATGTAACTGCGTCCTGGGCAGTCTCACTCTAAAATCTGCGCCATGGCTTGCTGTAGCAGTATCACCATTCGTCAGCGAGCTCGTCTCAACCGTGAGTGATCCAAAGTGAGCAGTCACTATCTGCTTGGATACTGCCAGACCGAGACCTATACCACCCTGGCGTTGCGTAAAAAACGGATCAAAGATCTGCTCTTTAAGCGCGTCCTCTACACCGGTACCGTTGTCTGCCACGCTAATAGTGACACTATCCGCATCTTCCAATAAAGACACCACAACCCTGCTACCGGGCGCTAATATTTGAATGGCATTGAGCAATAAATTTAAAACGACCTGCGTGATTTGCTCACCATCACACTCTATTAGCACCTGTTTTGAAACAGCACCTTCTGCCAGGGCATTAATGTCCAATTCCAAACTGATATTTTTTTTATTAGCTTGCATACGCAGCATGGCAACTGCGTTTTCGAGTAGGGCTACTATGTCATACATAGCGAATTCAGGCTGGCGCGGGCGCGCGGAATCCACTAAAGTGGATACAAGCTTATTCAATCTTTCCGTTTCAGTCGAAATAAAAGAGGCAACCTCACGACCTTCTACGCTTAAATTTTTCTCGCGTGCCAGCACTTGTGCCGATGAGCGCAATATACCTAATGGCGTTCTAATTTCGTGGCTCATGGCAGCAGCCATTTCACCCGCCACAGCCAATTTTGCTGCACGGGTTAAATTCTCTTTGGAAAGGGTTAAATCTTCGATCATTTTGCCAAAGGCATTAGTCAAGGCGCGCACTTCCAGCGGTCCCCCGGCAGGCGGCAACGCACCTTGCGATGAAAAGCGCATAAATCGATTAGCATAACCCGTGAGCCTGGCCAGCGGTCTGGTAATGCTACGCGACAGCGGGGTGGCAATGACGGTAGCCAGAAATGCAGTCACTACCAACAAAAAAATGAACATATAACCCATGCGATGCACTGGTGCCATGACCACTGAACGATATTGTAAAATCTCTACTTGCCAGTTAAAAATAGGCACATTAGCCAAACCTTTTCCATTTGAGCGCACTGACACGTCGTGCGAGGTAATAACTTTCTGCCATTCAGCAGTTTGTGCCAATACGTGGCCCTGCTGATCCAACAAGGCAGCTGCGCTGCCATGGCTTTGCGTATTCTTTAGTATTTTTTCAATACTCGTCCAGTCAAAAATCGCCCATAAAACCCCTATTTTCTGGTTATCAGAATCCATAATTTCACTGGATATAGGCAAGCGCTGCTGACTTATGGAGCCTAGCGACAAAGGATGCCGTGCAACTTGAATATTCACCCAGGGCTGCATGACAGGAGCAGGTTGGCCAATCTGTGCCGGCTCGCTGGAGGCAATCACCACATTATCTTGATTAACCACATACAGTCCTTGGTAAACGCCACGGTAACTTACTTTAAGTTCACCAAGAAAATGTGACAGGCGCTTATCCACATCGCCTATACGTGCTTCATGCATAACATCCAGACGGCTCCAGGAAGCCACATTCTGCAGTCGCTCGAACATCATATTATCTACTTCGCTCAAGGCTGCAATAGCACGAGTTTGCATGTCGCGCTCGATTTCATCACGCAACACAGCACGTGCTTGAAAGAATGCAAGCAGCGTCACAATCAGCATGGGAAGCAAGGCGGTAAGAAAAAAGCCCAACTGCAACAGCTGCCTTACCGAAAGTGACTTATTTAACATGGGCGCCTATAGGGTATCGTGTACAATTTGGCCATCATCATTTGTAGCAGTCATACACCATGATTCAACAAAAAGTTAAAGAAATTTACACCCGCTTACGGCATCAAGCTGCTTATGCGTTAAAGCTGGTAGTTTATGCGGGCAGTGTAGCCTTGCTAACCACACTATGCAAGGTTGCTCATGCGGACGAACCGGCAGCCGGCACCTCTTCCGGCCTTAAGCTTGGAGGCTACTCAAGCGTAAACGCAAGCGTACCACGGGATGGCAGCAGTGAACTCAGAGTTGATGACGTTAGCCTGATGTTGAGCTGGGAAAATGACGGCCGGCTCAAATTTTTTGGTGAGCTGGAATTAGAACGACCTTTAGCCTTTAATGAAGACAAACGCTTTAATCACAAAAACTTCTTCTTTGATGTAGAGCGACTTTATCTTGATTACAATCTTTCAGAAAAAGTTAACGTCCGTACCGGGCGTTTTTTAACACCGGCAGGCCGCTGGAATTTACTGCATGCCGCACCGCTGGTATGGACAGCCTCGCGTCCACTTGCTACCAGCAAGCTGTTTCCGACAGCAGTAAACGGTTTAATGTTATATGGTACGGAACCCTATGAAGCGCAAGGCCAAGCCTTGGAATACTCATTCTTTGTCGAAGCCCTAAAAGACCAGGTCCGGAATAACGATGAAACCATCTTCAAAAATGTAGCCGGAGCGCACTTCACATTAACCAACCAGTTAAATTTAGGTTTAAGTCTTGCCACGTTTACCGAAGATACACCAGCCGGACCTAACTACCGCATGGTGGGCCTGGATTTTATAACACACGTTAAAGGTTGGGAGTTAAGTGGCGAAGGCTTTCAACGCTTCACCGGTGGTGGCGGCAACAATGGTGGCAGCGGCGCTTATCTGCAAAGCGCAGCACCGCTGGGCAATAATTGGTATTGGCTCACGCGTCTTGAGACATTCCAACGCCCCCGGGAAGCCTCCGGTGAACGTTGGGTTTTAGGCCTCACCAAACGCATCACGCCGCAACAGCTACTTAAAATGGAATTTGTCGGCGGCAGCGGCGATTTCACCGATATCCCGCGTGGTTTTGTCGGTTCATTTGCGGTGCTGTTCTGATGCGAGTACTTTTTACATACACATTGGCGGTACTTTGCACATTTTATGGCATAACTTTCGCACACCTGGGATACGCCGAAGAGGCGCGCCAGCTCGCCGTTATCGTATCAAGCAACCCGGAAACTGCAGTCATTCAGCAACTAGCTTCACGTGAACTAAGCCTGATCTTCTGGCGAAAAAAACAATACTGGCAGGGTGGCGCGCGCATACATCCAGTCAATTTACATGCAGAGCATCCGTTACGACTCTATTTTTCAAAAACAGTATTGGGCAATTTGCCAAATGAGCAAGCTGATTATTGGAACGGTTTATACTTCCACGGCACAACTCCGCCTTACAGTGTGCAATCGGAAGAAGCCGTGCTGCGTTATGTAGCCTCTACCAAAGGTGCAATTGGCTATGTTGATGCCTGCAAACTTGATGAGCGCGTAAAGCCGGTTTTATGGATCGATAACAACGGCATCAGTACCAGCAAGCCTGTGCTTTATTGCTCACCTGGATAAAGGCTTTTGTCTTCATTTAAATCGCCACGCTTATAGGCGCGTGCAGCAGTCTGATAATAGGCAATCGCTTCATTTAGCAGTGTTCCATTCATGGGTGCCGGTGTAGATTCTAAAGTTACAGGATCTACCTGGTACGCCACCGTTTTTTGTTTAGGCGATAGCACAATCAACGTATTGTCTTTATAGTATCCCAGCTCTTGATAATTACTAATAAATGCGCGCTCAGGGATTTTTTCCCGCCTGGCCTTAAATAAAGATTGTCCGAAAAAATGCTGACTGCCCTTTACTCCCAAAATATCCAGTAATGTAGGGGCGATATCAATCTGACTTACCACGCGTGAATAGTGCCCTGCAGGCAATAAATCGGGCGCGTAAAAAAACAACGGAATATGGTATTTCTCAACCGGCAATTTGGTTTTACCTGCAGCTGACGAGCAATGGTCAGCCACAATCATGAACAAAGTATCTTTAAACCAGGGTTTGGTTTTAGCACTCTCAATCAGTTGGGCAATCGCGTAATCGGTATACTTTACCGAACCTTCCCTGTGTCCTTGCGGTAAATCAATTTTGCCTTCCGGAAAGGTAAATGGACGATGGTTTGACGTCGTCATGATGTGTGCAAAAAACGGGGTTGGTGCCTTCACATGGTCATCAATGATTTTGATTGAGTTATTAAATAAGCTTTCATCATCGATGCCCCAGACGTTTTCAGCTTGAATCGTGCTTTTATCAAAATCGGTACGGTCAACGACTTTGTAATCATTCCCCCTGAAATAGGAATTCATGCTGTCAAATACACCGTAACCACCATAGATAAAAAAGGTGCTGTATTGCTGCGCTTCTAAAAACTCACCGAGTATCGCCAAATGATCATTATCGGGGCGGTGAACAATCGCTTGGCCTGGAATGGGAGGAATGGCAATTGAAAGGGCATCCAGCCCACGCACGGTGCGTGTGCCTGTTGCGAAAACCTTATCAAACACCAAACTTTCTTTAGCCAGCTTATCCAAATACGGCGTTAAATTTTCTTTATTGCCATAAATACCTAAATAATCGGCCGATAGACTTTCCACCATGATCAGCACCACATTTTTTGGCCGCCGTTTAAATGGCGCAATGTTAGACATATCCGGCAATTCCTGATTGCCGGTAAGTCCCGTTGAGCTGGTAAGCTCCGTTGAGAAAGGCGGCCTCAACAGGCCACTCTTTTTCAAAATCGCATCAGCCTGTGCCTGTGGAATCGTTTTATAAAATTTGTCGTAGTCCAGTTCATTACGGCGTGCCGCTGCTGAGAAGCTAACTATACCGTTACCGGACAATTCATTGGCATATGCGTTTTTGCTGAATTGCATTTGATCCACATTCGCCAACGCATAACTCAACATCGGCAGGAAAATAGCTAATACAACTAAACTTGTCTTTTTCTTCAGGCTTTGATGCTTGGTTTCAAACTGCACCAATTTGCTTAACACAAATAAAACTGCCGATACAAATAGAGCGATGCCCAGCAATATCAAAGGTACAGGGTAAGATTCACGAATATTGCCGATAACTTCGTGCGTGTAGACCAAATAATCCACCGCGATAAAATTGAAGCGCGTGCTAAATTCCTGCCAAAAAATAAATTCAGAAACTGCACCAAATACCAAGCCAAACATCACTAAAAACGCTACCAGCCAGCGCGCTTTATTTAACCAGGCTTTATTGCACCAGCGATTGGTAATCAATGCAGAAAACAATAGCCAAGGCACTACCAAATAAGACAATGCAGCCACATCGAACCACAACCCGTATGCATAAGCGCCCAATATTTCTCCTGGGCTCATTTGCGTAAAGCCTACTTGTAAACTTAATATAAGCCGTAGCAACAACCACACACTTAAAGCAAGAGCGGAAATAAAAATAAAGTAGGGAACAGTGCGTGAAGGTTGTTTAAATAAATTGAGCATTTTGTATAGAAAGGTTTGGAGTAAAAAAAACGTGCAAGCGCAAAAATTCGGGGATTATTTAAAATCGGTGTTTTGTTTAAGATCTGATTTCCAAGTGGAGCAGCTATCTGTATCCATTTCAAAAGCAGTCAGCATGGCGCAAAACAGATCGTCATGACCAAACGAACGATTTGCATAAGGGCTGATTTGATTAAAATTAAAATTAAAATTCTCACCGACCCATGCGATGGCGGGAACATGTATTTGCGCATCGGGGGCAATTGCATACGGCGCTCCATGCAGATATACACCATATTCACCCAAGGACTCCCCATGGTCGCTCACATACAGCATTGCCGTTTCATGGTCATGGTCATATTTTTGAAGAAACCCGATTACTTCTGACAAAAAATAATCTGTATACAGAATTGCGTTATCGTAAGCGTTGCCAATTTCTTCTTTGCTGCATTTACTCAACTCATTGGTTTTACAAACCGGCGTGAATTTCTCAAAATCTTTTGGATAACGTTTGTAATAGGCCGGCCCATGGTTCCCCATCTGGTGTAATACTATAAGTATATCTTTACCTTTTCTTGCACGTATATGCTGATCAAGACCGTTCAGCATGCCGATGTCCCTGCACTCACTGTCACAAACAGGGTTTTTGGGCGGCCTCTTAAAGTCCTCATAGGTCATTCGTTTAGCCACGCCTTTAGAATCCGAATTGTTATCGCGCCATAAAATATCAACCCCTTTCCTGGATAGAACATCCAGTACATTCTCATGCATCAGCCCTTTTTTTATATCAAAATCGCTGCGTTCCAGTGAAGAAAACATGCATGGAACTGAAATTGCTGTTGACGTACCGCAAGCCGAAACGTTTTTGAAACTAATAATCTTTTGCTTTTTTAGCTCAGGATTGGTTTCTCGTGCATATCCGTTTAATGAAAAGTGGTCTGAACGAGCTGTTTCACCAATTACCAATATCAGTAATTCATTTTTATGATTTTTATCAATATCGGTTGTATCTTTCGCCACTTCAATGAGCGTTGTACTTTCCGGCTGCTGATAAAAAGAATTACCCAGGTACCTGATAACCGAGTATGAAAAAAAAGTCGGGTTCGAAAAGAACCGCACAGTTTTATGTTCACGGATAAAAGATGCATATTGAGACGTGAATGGAGCTACAACCAGAATCAATAGAAAAATTAAAACTGAAGACAGCATCAACTTGGATTTCAGCTCACGTTTTAAACCTTGGGATTGGGGACAAAGTTTTAAAATAAGGTAGGCAGGGATAATTCCAAAAACCAGGACACGCAAAATAAAGCTGAGATTTACCAGCTCACCTGCCTCCCTTGCATCCGTTTGCATAACATTCTCAAGCATATCCGTATCAATAATGACACCGTAGCTATCCATGAAATATGCAGCCAGCGAGGCGGACAAAACAATAATTGTTAATATCCACCGGGTAGTTCTGCCGTAACAGATAAGATTTAAAAACAGCGCAGTTGCAAGCGTAAAGAAACCAGCTATTGATAACAGGAAGGGAACGTTGCCAGCCCCGATTGGATAGGTTGCGATCAGCTTTTGGAAAAAGGCGCCATTCCCCGTCACTATGAGAAATAATGCGACGATAAGAATGAAACTATGCTGAGGACTAATAAATTTTTTGTACACAATAACTCTTGAGGTTTTAACCGACCATTATATATGACAGTCTGCAGTTGGTTGCCACTCTCATTTCTTAAAAAATTACCTAAGCATTTTTAATCCGCAGGCTCTAAACAGTGCTCTTTATACGCTGGAGCAGAATCCTATATCAGGTTCGTAAGTTGCAATAATATTGCATGACGCATCATTTATTTATGGCCTGGTGGTTATTTTTAAATAACTTGTGCGTAATACAGGGGCCATATCAACATATTAACTATAGGTTTTATATAAAGAACCTATCAATAAAACTATTATATCCCTACAAAAATTGCGGGATTATGCAGAATAAAGTAAACACTTTATGCAGCTTTTGCATGATACGTATGTATAAATGCATCATGAGTATAAACGGAGTTTTACCCTACCAATATAAAATATATTTATTTTTAATAATAGATATGTTTTTACAACCAATTGATAATTAACAGAAATTTTTTTCAAAATTACTTGTCTTAATCAGCGTAATTGCATTGATATCCTCTTAAAATAATTTCATAAATGAAGTCGGCACACAATTTGCTGAACCTTAAGCATTATTAATACTGCGAAACACAAAATGCCCAATTCAATATATTTCAGCTCATTATATTCAAACGCTGCATTTTTAACATTTGGTAACAGCCCTGCATTCTTTAATGCTGAGGCGGCCTATAAAAGTCGGCCACTTGTTGCCTCAAAAAGGCATCGTGCAGAAAACATTAAAGCGGCAACTTCAGATAGCAGCGCACCAGACCGCCGTGAAATCGAACAGTTTATCCACGATGTATTTGCCAAGACCTATGGTGCAAATGTACAGCACTTCATGCCGCAACTCGTCAGTTTGCGTGATGAGCATGGCGAACTGGTAGCCGCATTTGGTATACGCAACGCAGCCGAATCTCCGTTGTTTTTAGAACAATATATGGATGCGCCAATTGAAACCGTACTATCAAACCGGTTTAATAAAACTATCTTGCGCAATCAAATCACCGAGTTTGGCAATCTGGCTGTATCCAACCCACGCAATGCCGGCGTATTGATTGCACACGTGATCCAGCACAGTCTGGACATGGGGCTGGAATGGGGTGTAGCCACAGCACATCACACTTTGCAAAACGGTTTGATAAAAGGCGGCCGTGATGTATATGCCCTGCAGGCTGCAGACCCGGTGCGACTAAACCCAATTGAACGTGCAAGCTGGGGAAGTTATTATGATAATGCACCCCAAGTGGTTGCCATACGCGGAGTGACAGGAATTTGACTTTAATATCACCCGCAAACGATCTGTTACAGGTTATCGCCCGCAACGCCTCCGGTCAAATAGCGCTACGTAGTGCCGAAGTATCACTGACTTACGCAGAATTGAATGCTGCCATACAGAGTCAAGTTGAAGCTTGGGCTACATTTGTTGCAAAAACACCTGCCAATCAGCGCCCCAAAATGGCGTTGGCTGTAGAGAATCATCCGGCGTGGATCATTCTGGACTTGGCGGCAATGGGCTGCAAAATTCCGCTTGTTCCATTGCCGTTCTTTTTTTCACCGGCGCAGTGGCTGCACGCGATGCAGGATGCGGGCGTCACTGTATTGGTGACAGATCAGCCGCAACTATTCGAACCACTTTTGGCAGGACATATGTCAAGCCAGACTGAGTTTGAATTGGCCGGCAAACATCTGACGCAATTTGAATTATGTGACTTTAATCACGCAAACTTGAATCAGGTCAATTTACCGGTTGCCACTGCCAAAATTACCTACACCTCCGGCACTACCGGCACCCCCAAAGGTGTCTGTCTAAGCATTGACAACATGTTGAGCGTCGCACGGTCTATTGCCGATGCTACAAATGTTTTACCTAACGACATCCATTTAAGCGTACTGCCGCTAGCCACCTTGCTGGAAAATGTCGCCGGTGTTTATGCAGCATTATTCGCCGGCGCCACCTGCATATTATTACCGAATAATGAGATAGGTTTAACCGGCGCTACCGGGTTGGATATTAACAAATTACTGGCAACCTTACAGGCCACCCAAGCCAGCACTGCGATTTTCACGCCGGAACTGCTGCATGCGCTTATCTTGTATCTTGAAGCAGGCGCACGCATACCGAGTCATCTGCGATTTTTAGCGGTGGGCGGCGCTTCGGTATCACCCGCTTTGCTCAAGCGTGCGCAACAACTGCACATCCCGGTGTATGAAGGCTACGGGCTATCTGAGTGTGCATCTGTCGTAGCGCTTAATACGCCGCCTAGCAATAAAGTTGGTAGTGTCGGCAAACCATTGCCGCACATCGGGGTTGAGTTTACGAATGAGCACGAAATTGTCATTACCGGCAATGCATACCTGGGTTACGTAGGCCAGCAGCACGCACAACATCATAGCGTTCACACCGGCGATATAGGTTATCTGGACGATGATGGCTATCTGGTTATTACAGGACGCAAGAAAAACATTTTTATTACTTCATTTGGGCGCAATGTATCGCCGGAATGGGTAGAACGAGAGTTGAAAATATCACCTTATATTGCACAAGCGGCTTTATTCGGTGAAGCAAAACCCTGGAATGTAGCAGTGATTGTTCCACGGCCAGCCGCTACGCATGAGCAAATTGAAGATGCAGTACAAGCCTTGAACGCCAGCCTGCCGGACTATGCCAGAGTTGCCAGCTGGATCAGCGCAGACGCGCCATTCAGCCTTAAAAATCAACAGCTCACCTCCAATGGCAGAAACCGCCGCGATAGCATTTGGCAATATTATCAAAATAAAATTAACGCATTATATTAAAGGAAAACCAGCATGACTTTTTACCAGACGCTACTTCAAGCCACTGAAAAAGAACGTAACGAACTGCTCAGCTTGCCGCTGATTACACAAGGGGCAAAGGGACAAATCTCTTTAGCCACTTACATCGGCTTCCTCACGCAAGCCTATCATCACGTGAAGCACACCACACCGCTTCTCATGACGTGCGGCGGGCGTCTTCCGGCACACTATGAATGGTTACGCACAGCAATCGGCGAATATATTGAAGAAGAAATGGGACACCAGGAATGGGTGCTCAACGACATTGCCGAATGTGGCGGTGACAAAGAGGCCGTGCGTACCAGCAAAACCCCGGCAACCAGTGCCAGCATTGCAACAGAGGTCATGGTGGCTTATGCTTATGACATGATTAACCGTGTCAATCCAATGGGATTTTTTGGCATGGTACTGGTGCTCGAAGGCACGAGTACGGCAGTAGCAACACAAGCGGGCGAAACCCTGATACAAAGCTTGAACTTACCGAAAAAAGCTTTCAGCTATTTGCTTTCACATGGCTCACTCGACATCAGCCACGTGTCATTTTATGAAAGCTTGGTGAATCAAATCACCAATGAGGAAGACCAAGCCGCCCTCATTCATAGCGCAAAAATATTTTATAAATTATATGGCGATATCTTCCGTACAATAGAAGCCGAATACATGCACTAAGGGCTGCTATAAACGCATTCCTCAAGCCCTAGTTAAAGATTTAAGGATAAACCATGCAACTCAAAAATAAACGTATTTTACTCACGGGCGCTACTGGCGGTATTGGTAAGCATTTAGCGCTGATGCTGGTTCGCAAAGGGGCTAACCTGGCACTTGTTGGCCGCGATGTTAATAAGCTGGAAGAATTAGCAAAAGAAATCGCCAGCAAAGGCGGCAATGCAAAGATCATTGTTGCGGACTTTGAAGTTGCCGGAACCGCCCAACAAGTTGCATCCCAGGCGACCGAAAAATTGGGAGGCATTGATATTTTAATCAACAACGCTGCTATTCTGGATTTTATCCAATTTGAAGACCAAAGCCCTGAGCGTATCGAACAAATGATACATACTAATGTCACTGCCCCTATCCTGCTCGCACATGCAGTGTTACCACAGTTTAAAACCAGGAATCAAGGCCACTTCGTGATGATAGGTTCCATTTTGGGGTCACTTGGATTTCCGCATTATGCAACTTATTGCGCAAGCAAATTTGCTGTGCATGGTTTCTCACAAGCTTTACGTCGTGAATTGGTAGACACCAATATTGGTGTCACTTACATTGCGCCACGAGGGGTAAATACACCCATGAATGATGCCTCTACCCTCGCCATGCTCGCCAAAACCGGCGGTAATCTGGATGAACCGGCAAAAGTAGCCGCAATCGTGGTAAAAGCGTTGGAAAATGAAAAACAGGAAGTATTTATCGGTCAACCCGAATCATTTTTTGCATGGCTGAATGGCGTAATGCCCAAAGCCGTGAATTTAGGACTGAAAAAGCAAACAAAACTTGCAAAAGAGTATGCAGCTCGAAAACCAAACTAGTACGTTTGGTTTTTTATAAATACAGCACTACCGGAAACACGGTAATCGCCAACACCACCAGTAGCCATTCCGCACCCCAGCGCTCAAGATGCCCAGTGAAGTGCAGAATAAGCGCTGCAATAGCAACGGCGTAATAGACCAAATAAATAGTTAGTGCCATATATTCACCAATATAAAGGTTAGGTTTTCATTTAATTTTTTGTTGTGTCTAGTTTAACAAAAAACATTTAATAAAACTTAATTTTAATCATGCCAATTGCAATCCTTATGCATGCCACATTCAATTGCAAATATTATTTGGCCGCACACATGCCAAATATTACGTGTGTTAATTAATGGTATTTTCAGCTTAAATTCCTTAATAGTCTAATTTTTTCTCATCTATAACTTGACTTAAACACTTGGTTTTATGGCAGTTTTAGCGTATATTTCGTCCATTGCTAGGGGTCTGTATTTTTAACAAAATATAGTGAGACACACCCTTTGAACCTGATGCGGGTAATGCCGCCGTAGGGAATGCAGTGTTTACTGCTCCCTATGATTTATTAATTTATCAAAAAGCGAGCGATAACCGTTGGAAGTGTAAAATTACATCTTCTGGTTATTTACGCTTTTTTTGGAGTACACAGTGAACGCGACTGACAAAAATCTTTCCAAATTTCTTAATGAAACTGCCTCTGTAGATGAAGGCGCCACCAAACCTTTTGCCAAATCGCGCAAAGTTTATGTTGAAGGTTCGCGCCCTGATATCCGCGTACCATTTCGCGAAATTTCATTAAGCGATACGCCTTCAGCTTTTGGTGCTGAAAAAAACCCGCCGGTCGTTGTTTACGACACCAGTGGTCCTTACACTGACCCTGCAACTAAAATTGATATTCGCAATGGCTTACCAGCGCTACGTGCCCAATGGATTGAAGAACGCAACGATACCGAGCAGTTGGACGGTCCGACCTCCGCCTTCGGTCAGCAGCGTAAAGTTGACCCGGAATTAGCCGAAATGCGCTTCAACCTGACGCGCTTGCCGCGCCGTGCCAAACCCGGCATGAACGTATCGCAAATGCACTATGCGCGCAAAGGCATCATTACACCGGAGATGGAATACATCGCCATCCGTGAGAATCAGCGCCGTGAAAACATGAGCGAGTTGCTGCAAACACAACATGCTGGCCAGGATTTTGGCGCAAGCATCCCAAAAACGATTACTCCTGAATTTGTGCGAGATGAAGTAGCACGCGGCCGCGCAATTATTCCAATGAACATCAACCACCCGGAAATCGAGCCGATGATTATTGGCCGTAATTTCCTGGTTAAGATCAACGCCAACATCGGCAACTCGGCTTTAGGCTCTTCAATCTCTGAGGAAGTTGAAAAAATGGTGTGGAGTACACGCTGGGGCGGCGACACCGTAATGGATTTATCTACAGGTAAAAACATTCACGAAACCCGCGAGTGGATTATCCGTAACTCTCCAGTGCCTATCGGTACTGTACCTATCTATCAGGCCTTGGAAAAGGTTGACGGCAAAGCTGAAGACCTCACCTGGGAAATCTTCCGCGATACATTGATTGAGCAAGCAGAGCAGGGCGTGGATTATTTCACCATCCACGCTGGCGTACGTCTGGCTTACATCCCGATGACGGCAAAACGCATGACCGGTATCGTGTCACGCGGCGGTTCCATCATGGCGAAATGGTGTCTGGCTCATCATAAAGAATCATTCCTGTATGAACATTTTGAAGACATCTGCGAAATCATAAAGCAGTATGATGTTTCATTCAGCTTGGGCGATGGCTTGCGTCCGGGTTCAATCTATGACGCAAACGATGAAGCGCAATTCGCAGAACTGAAAACACTGGGCGAACTGACGCAGATCGCCTGGAAACACGACGTGCAATGTATGATCGAAGGCCCGGGCCATGTACCTATGCACCTCATTAAAGAAAACATGGACCTGCAACTGGAACATTGCGGGGAAGCCCCGTTCTATACCTTAGGCCCATTAACTACCGACATTGCACCGGGTTATGACCACATCACCTCCGGCATCGGCGCTGCCATGATCGGCTGGTACGGCTGTGCCATGCTGTGCTACGTCACACCGAAAGAGCACTTAGGCTTACCCGATAAAGAAGATGTTCGCGTTGGCATCATCACCTACAAAATCGCTGCTCACGCTGCCGATTTGGCAAAAGGCCACCCTGGCGCACAGATTCGTGACAACGCTTTATCTAAAGCACGCTTTGAATTCAGATGGGAAGACCAGTTCAATCTAGGCCTCGACCCCGAAAAAGCCAAGGAATTCCATGACGAAACCCTGCCGCAGGAAGGCGCAAAACAAGCGCACTTCTGTTCAATGTGCGGCCCGCACTTCTGTTCAATGAAAATCACGCAGGATGTGCGCGACTATGCGGACAAATTAGGTGTGGATGAGAAAGAAGCCCTCGCCAAAGGCATGCAGGAAAAAGCCATTGAGTTCGTGAAAAAAGGTAGTGAAGTTTATCAAAAGGTTTAATTTTTGATGTGTCCGTAACCAACAAAACAGCCAGCCTAATGCTGGCTGTTTTGTTTCAGATGAATCATAGCTTTAGGACATCGTTTTCAGGCGTTGCAATTGAAAAAAGCGTAAAATAGCAACATTCAAGGAAAACTGTTTTGACTACCCTAAAATTATCCAAAAAATCGAGTGATGCGCCAACCGTTGCGGCAAAAAAATCCCCGGTGCGCCGCAGCAACACGCTTCCGCGTGACCGCACAACTGCGGCAGTAAAAACCCAGCGTGCTGAAATACAGCAATCACATACACAGGCGAGCAAGCCAGTGCGTACCGAACGTGAACAAAGGCCATCGGTACCAGAAAACAATGGCGCTCCACGTCAGCGCAACCATCGCCATGATGGCGCATTGCATGAACAATCATCAACACCGGCTAGGCAACAAACCCCGGATAGCCGCACACCTGCATCACGCGCGGTGCAGGTAGATGCACGCAGAAATAGCACCACCAGCCGCGACAAGGCTGACCGTGAGGGCGCTTACCGCAATCCGCCACGTCGTGGTGGCAAGGCACGCGATGGTTTTGTAGCAAGCGAGTTTGATAAAAACCGCTCGAATAAAGCAACATTTGCTGCCAAAGCGAACGCCAGTCAATCTGAGCAACCACGCTTATCAAAAGTGATGGCAGAGCGCGGGCTTTGCTCACGCCGCGAGGCAGATGAATGGATCGTAAATGGCTGGGTAAAGGTCAATGGCGAGATCATCGAAACGTTAGGTACGCGCATTGACCCGGATGCTGAAATTGTGATCAGCAGCTATGCGCACGAGACTCAGGCTGAGAATGTGACAATCATTCTGCACAAACCTGTGGGCTATGTGAGCGGACAGGCGGAAGACGGTTATGAACCAGCGATTGTACTGGTGCACCCCGACAATCAATGGCCCGAAGACCCGGAATTACACAAACACAATCCTAAGCAATTCCATCGCGGCATGCTGCGTGGCCTAGCCCCTGCCGGCCGCCTGGATATTGACTCAACCGGAATGTTGGTACTCACTCAGGATGGCCGTGTAGCGCGCCACCTGATTGGTGAAGACTCAACTGTAGAAAAAGAATATTTGGTGCGTGTAACCGGCGAGCTTAGCGATGCTGGCTTGAAACAGCTCAATTTCGGTTTGAGCCTGGATGGCGAAAAACTGAAACCAGCCAAAGTAAGCTGGCAGAATGAAGACCAGTTGCGCTTTGTATTGCGTGAAGGCAAAAAACGCCAGATTCGCCGTATGTGCGAAATGGTGGGGCTGCATGTAGTCGGCTTAAAACGTATCCGTATCGGCAGTGTTAACTTAGGTAAACTGCCCGTTGGGCAGTGGCGCTATTTGCGCAATGATGAGCGTTTTTGAGTTACTCTTACTCATTTAGAAACAGAAGGAAATATCATGGGGTTATTTGACAGCGTAGCAGGTGCAGTACTGGGTAAACTTGGCGGTGATAAAGGTGCCATGGTACAAATGGCAATGGATCTATTTAACCAGAATGGCGGGCTGGAGGGGGTTGTAGAAAAATTCAAAACCGGTGGTTTTGCAGATGAAGCCGCTTCATGGATAGGCAAAGGTGAAAATTTGTCGATTTCTGCCGAACAAGTTACGCAGGTATTAGGCAGTGACGCCATCACCAATATCGCCGACAAACTAGATATGGACCCGGACGAAGTCAGCGCCAAAATTGCTGAGTACCTGCCACAGGTAATCGACAAGATGACCCCTGACGGCGAAGTAAATGCCGGCTCCGGCAATCTACTGACAGCAGTGTTAGGTATGTTTAAATAAATTTGAAATTATCAAAAAAATGGGCTTGGATGCCCATTTTTGTTGTACAAAAACTAAATAAATCATCACAGACAAAACAAAAATATGGATTTAATTTTATTATTCAAAGCCTTTGTTCAAGGCTTGGTAGAAGGCGCTACCGAATTCTTGCCAATCAGCAGCACCGGGCACCTCATCATTGTGGGTGACCTGCTCGGCTTTAATGATGACAAAGCCAAGGTGTTCGACATAGTGATTCAACTGGCCGCGATTTTAGCCGTCTGCTGGGAATACCGCCGCAAGCTGATTGATACCGCCCGGCACATTACCCGTCAAACCAAAGCGCAGAATTTTTCACTCAATCTGATCATCGCATTCTTGCCTGCGGCTTTAATCGGTTTGGCTTTCCACGACAAAATCAAAGAATATCTGTTCTCACCAATCACTGTCGCCATTGCCTTGATTCTAGGCGGCCTGGCTATTCTGCTGATTGAAAAAATGCCGCTCAAAGGAAAAACGGTATCTATTGATGATATGACTCAAAAACAAGCCTGGCAGATAGGATTTGCTCAGGCGGCTGCACTTATTCCGGGGGTATCACGCTCTGGCGCAACAATTTTAGGCGGCATGCTGTTTGGCCTGAACCGCCACACCGCCACCGAGTTTTCATTCTTTCTGGCTATTCCCATCATGTTTGCCGCATCAGGTTACGATTTGCTTAAAAACTGGAAGCTGCTTTCAATGGATGATATTGGCATGTTTGCTGTTGGCTTCGTCACAGCATTTGCTTCCGCTTTAGTAGCCATTAAATTCCTGCTGCGCTTTGTTGGCAGCCATAATTTCAAAATATTCGCCTGGTACCGAATTGCGCTGGGGTTAATAGTCATCTGGTATTTTAAGTAACTGCTGATCTATAAAACCGCTGGCCTATAGGTACTTTTCCTTATTGTAAAAAGTGGCGGTAGAATTTAATCTGCTTTGGTTAACCATCTTGAATTAATAGAGTACATCATGAAAAAACTACTAAAATATGGTTTATTCGGTTTAGGAGGCATTGTTGCCTTGCTGCTGCTGGCAGTAGCAATCATTTCAGCGACTTTTAATCCCAATGATTACAAACCGCTCATTATCAAGCTGGTGCAGGATAAAAAAGAACGCACCCTGAATATTGAAGGTGACATCAAACTGGCTTTTTGGCCAAAAATTGGTGCAAATTTAGGCAAAGTTTCTATCTCCGAACATAAATCAGATAAGGAATTTGCCTCTATCCAAAGTGCGCAGGTAGCGCTCGCCGTATTGCCTTTACTCAAAAAGCAACTTGTTGTTGATACCATTTACATCGATGGTGCAAAAGCAAATATCATTAAATACAAGGACGGCACCACCAATTTTGATGACCTGCTGAGTAAAGACGAAGAATCACAGGATATTAAATTTGATATTGACGGCGTCAAAGTAAGCAATTCTGCAGTAACCTACACCGATGAAGCCTCAAACGCTCAATACACACTGTCAAAATTCAATCTAACTTCAGGCCATATCGCTTTGGCTGAGCCTGTGGATCTGGCAACCGACTTTAGCGTAACAGCCAACCAGCCAGCTGTTGCCGCTAACGTAAAACTCAAAGGTAATTTTTTAGCAGATACCGAAAACAAACACTTTTCTGCCAAAGGTTTAGATGCCGCTATTAACGGTGATTTGCTTGGCGGCAAGGGCGTTGCCATTACCGCCAGCGGTGATGTGGATGCCAAACCGGAAACACGCGAATTTCTGGTGGATAGCCTGAAACTGGCAGCGTCAGGGCAATTCAGCGGTGCAAAACTCACCATTGACTTAAACGCCCCTCAATTAATTGCGCAAAAAGACGAGGTCACAGGTAAAAAAGTGACGGTGAGCTTGGCTCAAGACAAAGCTGGGGATACTTTCAAGGCAAACCTGGTCTTGGCTGACATCAAGGGCTCCCCCAAAGCGTTGCAAAGCAGCGGCATTACAGGTGACATTGCAGGCACGCAGGGCAAACGCTCAATCAATGGTAAATTCTCTTCCCCGTTTCAAGGCAATCTTGAAAGCCTGATTTTCGATTTACCCAAACTGGCCGGCAATGTAGATATCAAAGACCCGGCAATACCTAACGGTGCGGCAAAAGTAAACTTTGCCCTGAGCTTGCATACTGATGTCAAACAAGAGCAGGTAAACAGCAAATTCAATTTGAACGTTGATGCAACTAAACTCAATGGCGATGTTGCCGTCGCCGGCTTCAAAAAACCCGATGTTAAATTCAATATCAGTGCAGACACGCTGGATTTGAATAAACTGTTAGGCAGCAGTAATAAACCTAAGAAATCCGAGCCTGCCAACGACAAACCAGCTGGTTTGTCCGCACTAAAAAACATCCTGCTGGATGGAAAAATCAACATCGGCAATTTAATCTATGACAAGTATCGGTTATCCGGCCTTAACGTGAATGTAAAAGCCGACGGCGAGAAACTGGCTTTATCCGGCCTCAACGTAAAACTTGATGACAGCAAAATCAAGGGCAATTTAGGCATTAGCCACTTTGCCAAGCCACTTTACACCTTTGATATTGATATTGACCAAGTCGATGCAGATAGATACATCAGCAGCGCACCCGCTGAAAGCAAGGCCGCCGGCAAAGCGAGTGATAAACCACTTGATTTAAGCGCACTTAAAGCCTTGAATGCGGATGGCTCTTTACGTGTGGGCAACCTCAAATACGGCAAAATCAAAGCCTCGAATGTGCGGATCGATTTGAAGGCTGATGGCCAAAAGCTGAGTTTAAACCCGCTCGCAGCAAAAGTGGATGACAGCCAGATCAACGCTAACGTAGGGATTACCCGTTTTAATGACCCGATTTACAGCTTCAATGTGAATGTCGATAAATTGGACGCTGACAAATACATCACAAAAAGTGATAAACCTGCTGCAAAAGAAGCTGGTGATAAGCCGATTGATCTGAGTGCGCTAAAAAAGCTGAATGCAAGCGGCGAAGCCAAAATCGGCTGGCTTAAGCTTGCCAACGTCAAAACACAGAATGTAAATATCGGATTAAAAGCGGCGGATGGCATTGCTACCGTGTCTCCATTTGCTGCCAATTTGTATCAAGGCAGCATGAATGGCTTACTTAAAGTTGATGCCCGCAGCACGCCTAGCATCAGCTTCAAACAAGACATGAAAGGTATTGCCATTGGCCCATTGCTGGTTGATGCAATCAACAACGACATGCTGGATGGCAAAGGCACACTCAATGTAGATGTGACGACATCGGGCAATAGCGTCAACGCACTGAAAAAGGCGCTGGCAGGCAAAGCCGCAGTCAACCTTGTTGATGGCGCCATTAAAGGTATCGATATTCCAGGTACGATTCGCGACATAAAGTCGAAGGTCAATGTATTCAAAGACAAAAGCAGCATCGGTGCCGACCAGTCTAAAAAAACAGATTTCAGCGAGCTTACCGCATCATTTGATATTAAAAATGGGGTGGCACATAACGAAGACCTCGCCATGAAGGCACCGATTTTACGTCTGGGAAAAGGCGACAGCCGCGGCGATATTGATATTGGCAATGAAACGATTAATTACCTTGCCAAGCCAACTGTCGTTAAATCATTAAAAGGGCAGGGCGGCGCTGATTTGGACTCCTTAGCTGGTCTTAGCATCCCGGTAAAAATCACCGGTACATTTTCTGCACCTAAGTATGGCATGGACTTTGCGGCTATTGGCGTGGCGCTCGCCAAATCCAATCTACTGGACAAAGTGGGCGGGGATAAAGGCACAGCGGTTAAAGAACTGATCGGCGGCGGCGACAAAGTTGATGCATTGAAAGGTTTGCTTGGCAAGAAAAAACCTGCTGAAACTACCGCGCCAGCAGGAGCAGAACCTGCAGCCCCTAATGCGGCACCACCAGCGCCAGCGCCCGCTGAAGCACCAAAATCTGCTGAAGATATAGCCAAAGAAAAGGCTCAACAAAAACTTAAAAAGCTGCTTAAGTTTTAAGTAACCCCGAGTTTTAAGCAACCCCTCTGCCAGCTGCCGTTATCAGTTTTGATTAGCGGCAGTTTTTCTTCAATTGTCCAGGCGCAGTACCGCTGTGTCCCGGGCCTTCGCCACAACGTTTATCGTGGCCAGGCGGCACCACTTTACATCCGGATAAAAGGGTTAGCGCAACAAATGCCATGATTAAAACATTTTTCATTCTACAATCCTCATAATTTAACTTCGATATAATCCGCCATTATATTAAAAACCAAATGAAAGCCCTATGACTGATTTCTCAAGCCGCCTGATCACATGGCAAAAGCAATATGGCCGCCATGATTTGCCCTGGCAAAACACAGCAGATCCTTATGCGATTTGGGTGTCAGAGATCATGTTGCAGCAAACGCAAGTGTCTGCAGTCATTGGTTATTACAGTAAGTTCATGCAGCGATTTCCTGACATTGCTGCACTCGCGGATGCAACTCAGGACGAAGTATTGCAGCACTGGAGCGGGCTAGGCTACTACTCAAGGGCTCGCAATTTACACAATGCCGCGCAAACCATCATGGATGAGCATGGTGGCAGGTTTCCGCAAGATTTTGCTGCCATCCAAACGCTTTCCGGTATTGGCCGCTCTACCGCGGCAGCAATCGCTTCGTTCGCATTTAACCAGGTGCAAACCATACTTGATGGTAATGTAAAACGTGTGCTGGCGCGGCATTTTGCGATTGAAGGCTGGCCCGGCACTCCAAAAATTGAGAAAGAACTATGGTCGCTCGCGGATACCTTGTTACCTAAAACAGACATGATCGCTTATACACAAGGACTCATGGATCTGGGTGCCACGCTTTGCACCAGAAGCAAACCACAGTGCCAGCTATGCCCATTACGCGAAACCTGCAGGGCATATCAGGAGCATCGCGTCCACCAGCTGCCAACGCCAAAACCGCGTAAAGCCACGCCTGAAAAACACACCACGATGATGATACTGCTGCAAGGTGATGCAGTCATGCTTGAAAAACGCCCGCCAACGGGCATTTGGGGCGGATTATGGAGCTTTCCTGAAGCGGATGATCATGATGATTATGCAACTGTCGCGCAACATCGATTTGGCGTGAGTAGTCGCTTAAAACAACCATTACCCACGCTGAGCCACGCTTTTACGCATTTTAAGCTGCATATCAAACCGCAACCGTTAGAAGTCATTGCCCACAATTCCAAGGTTAACGAAGCCGGCCACATCTGGCTTAGCATTGAGGATGCGATTGGTGCGGCAATTCCTACGCCTGTGCGCAAAATACTACAGTCTTTACAGAACCTGCATACCTGAGCTGCCTGCTTTATTGCACATATAAAACAACTACCTTGCTGAATCGGTTTGCGAGGGGTAGCATAGGACTTAATGGACAACCAAACGGAATTTAGTTTTTAAACAATTGTCATAATGGCACCCGTTATCAATAATAAAAAGGAGAATTTCAATGAGTACTGACAACTTACCAGCAGGTACAGACGTAACGAAAGAGCAGTTAATTGCCGATTTCAAAGTAGTGATTGCCGATGCAGAAGCGCTAATCAAGGCCACAGCCAGTCAGGGCGGGGTAGCAGTTACAAACCTGCGTGCCAAGGCTGAAGAATCACTGGCAGTAGCAAAAGTAAAAATTGCTGATGCACAGGATGCATTAGCAGAAAAAGGCAGAATAGCCGCTAAAGCAACCGATGATTATGTACATGAAAAACCATGGCACGCTGTCGGCATCGCCGCAGGTGTTGGCCTTGTTGTTGGCCTGCTTATCGGACGGCGCTAAATTTAAATGTCTGATACAGTTAATCAGTCTGGAGAGGGCCTGTTTGCCTCCCTCAAAAATCTAACCGTCACGCTGATTGCGATTATTCATACTCGCCTTGAGCTTCTAAGTACTGATCTGGAAGAAGGGCGAGAACGCTTTATATCGCTATTGGCGATGATTTTTGTCGCACTTTTTTGTCTTTGCTTTGGCGCTGTATTACTCACCATTCTGATCGTGGTTGTGTTTTGGGACACGTACCGTTTATTAGCGCTGGGTTCCCTCACCGGACTTTTCATAATATCCGGTGCGGTATTAGGTGCGCTCGCAATACGCGCGCTGAAATCCATGCCAAGAATGTTTGAAGTCAGCCTGGCCGAATTAATCAAAGACCATCAAGAAATCGACACCGATCTTTGAATAAATCAGGAGCCACCAGTGAATGAAAAATTAGCCGCAGTCGCTGAGCGTCGCCAGAAACTTATTTACAAAGCCGCGTCACAGCGCATTGCGCTGGCAAACAACATGGCACCGCTACGCAAGCCTTTAGTCATGGCTGATCGCGGCCTGCAAGTCGCACGTTATTTCAAACAGCATCCTGTTTTAATGTTTAGTGTTACAACCATATCGGGAGCTTTAATGCGCAAACTGCACATTGCCCGCTTCAGTGCATTACTGCAAACCGGCTGGTCAGTGTTCCAGTTAGTGCGTGATGTCCGCCAATCATTACGGAAAGATTAACGGTTTTATAAGTAACTTTGACGAGCAGTACAAAAACATTCACCAATAAAAAAGCGGCGCTAAGATTGTTTTCTTAAGCCGCTTTTTTATTCTCTAAACTGCGAATACTACAAAAATCAATTTTATGGGATGCAGTATTACCCGTAAAGGGCATGTCCGTAGAATATATGCGCTATACCAGCACTTGGCATCACCGCTCCACTAAAGGGCTAAAGCCCTGAGTGGAAGCGCGAAAGCGCATTATTCACACGCCAAGGCCGCACGGAACGCAGAAACCGGAATGTACATGAAGTACATGAGGATTTCGACAACGAAGTTGCGGTGTAGACTAACCTTTAGGTTATGTCGTAACCAAAAAACCGCGCAACGAAGCTATGCGCCCATTAAATTGATTTTACTTTTGATCCCAAGAATCTTCCCACATACAGTGCTTAATCTTGTGACGGTTTGCAATCAATTCATCAATTGACGGCTCATCGTTCAATGCACGTTTAATCGCCAATTTAGTAGCGTCGTAGTTATTTTTGTACATGTCGGCTTTGTCCAATGTACCTTCTTTTTCCAGTGCGATACAACCTGGGTCAATCCAAACCAAGCTGATGATGCATAGATCATTCACTGAATCCTTAGGAATAATGCCTTCGATCACGCAGTCAAGAATCGCATCAGCTGTAGCCGCTTGCACTACACCACCGAACAAGCTTACATCCGTGCTACCTTTTAATGTAACTTTTGGCACCATCATGCATGCCGGACGCACTAACTGGTTGATGTCACGCACTGCGAACATTGCTGTGTGGCCTTTACTTTGTGCCATCATGTTGGCAAATGCCTGGCCTACCGGGCCATCAACTGAACCGATTAAAATTTCCGGCATCGCCGCGGTTACGTCTTTACCTTCGCTGTAAACGGTAGCTTCACCAGCTTTAAAAATGATTTTTGACATGATAAATCCTTGAGAAAATGGAAAAATTTGAATCTGACGTTTAAGCTATTGAGCTTAAATTCTATAAGGCGAGATTTTATAGAATAGCCCCACTTTAAGCAATTTACAAAAAATTAGAACTGATACTGTTCCATCAGAATTTACCGTTTAATGAGTATATTGAAATATATGTTTTGCGACCCCAATTACAAGATAGCTTCTTATTAAACAGGAATTCCAATGAGCGCCCCTTTACATCTCGTTTGCCCACAATGCCAGTCAGTTAATCGGGTGCCGGCAGCACGCCTTGCCCAAAATCCCAATTGCGGCAAATGCCATCAGCCGATCTTCAACGGTCACCCGCTAGAGCTAACCGCAGCCACGTTCAGTAAACATATCAATCAAAACGATATTCCGGTGCTGGTAGATTTCTGGGCTCCTTGGTGTGGCCCATGCAAGATGATGGCACCGGCTTTTGTTCAGGCGGCAGGGATGCTGGAACCGCGAGTGCGCTTTGCCAAAGTAAATACGGATATTGAACAGGTTTTAGGAAGCCAATATGCCATCCGCAGCATTCCAACGCTGGCGTTGTTCGCCGGTGGCAAGGAAGTCGCGCGTCAGGCAGGCGCAATGGGCGCCCATGATATCGTCAGATGGGTGAATGCTAATATCTAGTTATTAAATCTCTTAATATTCACTTTAAGTGCATATCTACATGCAAAATATCGGCATCTAAATACGGTTCACTGCATACTTCAAACCCTGATTTTTCATAAAAGGGTATCGCATGTACCTGTGCTGAAAGCGTAATGTTTTGTATATTTTGCTGCCGGCATAACACAACAGCCTTATTGAGCAAAGCACTGCCGACACCTGAGCCACGCCATGGCTTTAACACTGCCATACGCCCTATGCTGCCATCACCCGGCAATCTGGCGCAGCCTATCGCTACGCCTGTATTACTCAATGCCAATAGATGCTGCGCTGTTGCATCCAAGCCATCCCACTCCAGCTCAACCGGCACATACTGCTCTTTAATAAACACCTCTTCACGCACTGTTTTTAATGGCGCAGCATGTGTTTGCCAACTTACGACTTGAATAACGAAATTATCTTTCAAACCGGCTCCACTCAATTAAATTGCCACTTGCAGGCCATGGCAGTAACAGGCATTATGCGTGTTTGTCATTTCAGTTAATTTAACTAAATTTAAGGTTTTATATGCAAAAATATTTAGCAACCGCTGCACGTATTCTGCTTTCACAAATTTTTCTGGTTCAAGTCGTCGCACTCGTTTTCAGCTTTATGAACAATCCAACAGGCTATCAGGATTACCAAGCCGGTCTTGGCAGCATGGGCTTACCGGGGATTTTTGCACCATTGATTATTTTAATTAATCTAGTGGGTGGTTTAGCATTGCTATTAGGTTATAAAACCAAAGCCTTTGCCTTGATAATGGCGATTTATATTGTAACTCTGATCTTTTTACTCAAATTGCCGCTTCTACAATATCTCGCTATTGCCGGCGGCTTGCTGCTATTGCACGCAAACCCAAGCACACCTTGCAGCCTGGATAATTTAAAAAAATAAGTTGTTACTGATAAAAAAGCGGCGTTAAGATGAATTTCTTAACGCCGCTTTTTTATTCCCACTCCAGCGCCGGGTAAATTGTATTTACATTGCGCCTGTTTGCAATATCAAACAATATCCATTTGTCTTTTTCACTCGCCGCGGCAGTATCCATCGCTTTCTCCATGCCTTCATTTTTCTTAATGCTCGCGCGAACATCCGTTAATAACAGATTCAAATAACGCTGCGCGTCAGATAATGCAGCAATCCAGTCTTTAGTCACCGGTCCATGGCCTGGCACCACTTGTGTTGCAGGGCTAGCTTTGAGCTTTTCAATTTCTGCGATCAAGCCTTTGATATCGGCTTCTACCACCGGAGTGCGTTCTATAAACAACAAGTCACCGGTAAATAATGTGCTGGATTTAACGTCTATCAATGACACGTCAGTATTAGTATGTGCCACGGGATGCGCTGTTAAAGTAAGTTTTCTATCACCCAAATCCAGTTCCAGCGTATTTTTCACGATCAGCGTAGGTTTAACCAGCTCACTGCCTACGGCATCTTCATGCAGCAGCCTTGCATTTAGTTTTGCATATTGTTCGCGGCGCAGTTCCATGGTATTTGCCAATTTTTCATGGCCGACAAAAACCGGCTCAGCTTCATGCGAGTTACTTGTTAAAAATGCCGCGTTACCGTACACGTGATCCGGGTGCACATGGGTATTGATGACATACAATACCGGCAATGGCGTAACCTTGCGGATAGCCGCACGTAACTGATTGCCCACTTTCAGGCTACCGCCTGTGTCTATTACCGCCACGCCTTTACTGCCCACAACAAAGCTGATGTTGCAAATATCACCTTGATAGCCGGTATCTATATCCAGATGCTTGCCATGGTGCACATAAATGCCGTCAGCCACATTCTCTATTGCAAAATCTGCATGGCTTGTCTGAGGGGCTGCGTGGCTTGAATTGATGCTGCTACAGCCAATCAGGCATAGCATACTCATGGTTATCATTAAAATACGCATAAATTATTCCTTGAATTATTGATACAGATTAAAATGAGGCGGTTTTATGCAATTATTTTCTGTGGCAATAGTCACATATATCAAGCTTTAATCTCATCAGGATATTACTATGAATCAACCCTCAGCACGCTATACAAAAACGGCTATTGTTTTACACGGACTGATTGCGCTTGGCATTTTTGCCATGTTTGCATTAGGCTGGTATATGAGCGAACTGCCTAAAGAAGCCCCTAAACAAACAGCTTTTGATCTATTTGATCTGGGTATTTACACCTGGCAGCTTGCTGAGGGAGTCAGCCCTAGAAACTTCTACTTTAACTTGCATAAATCTGTTGGCGTGACCTTATTGGCACTTATTGCATTCCGTATTCTCTGGCGCATCACGCATCGCCCGCCAGCCATGCTTAGTTCTTACAAGGCTTGGGAAAGAAAACTCGCAACCGGCACACATCATTTGCTATACCTGTTCATGTTAGCAGTACCTGTCAGCGGTTTAATCATGGCTGCCAGCAGCAAATACGGCGTTAAATGGTTCGGCATTAATTTTATCGCCGGGTTAGACAACAAAGGCCTGCGCGAACTGTTCCAGGAGGTGCATGAAGTCGTTGGTGTCATATTATTAGCGCTCATTATCCTGCATATTGTTGGCGCGCTAAAACATAAATTCATCGACAAAGATGAAACCATGAAGCGTATGTCATTGAAATAGCTGTTGAGTAATAAAAAAGCCCATCAAATGATGGGCTTTTTTATTACTGGTGATACTGTTTACTATGTTCCCTGACAGCATTCAGCATCGCAGCCGCGTTCTCTGGCGCCGTCCATTGCGTAATGCCGTGGCCTAAGTTAAACACGTGCCCATGCCCATGCCCATAGCTGGCAAGCACTTTCGCCACCTCTTTCTCAATCGCTTCCGGCGTAGAAAGCAGAATCGCAGGATCCAGGTTACCTTGCAATGCAACTTTATCGCCTACACGTTTACGTGCACTGCCGATATCCACAGCCCAATCCAAACCTAGCGCATCTGCACCAATCTCTGCCTGAGCTTCCAGCCATAGAGCGCCGCCTTTAGTGAAAACAATACTCGGCACTTTACGGCCTTCACTGTTTTTGGTTAAGCCATCTACAATCTTTTGCATGTACCTCAGTGAAAACTCGAGATAGGCATCATGTGACAGCGCGCCGCCCCAAGAATCAAATATCATCACGGCTTGCGCACCTGCGGCAATTTGCGCATTCAGGTATTGAATCACTGTTTGCGCCGTAATATCCAGGATGCGATGCAGCAGATCCGGGCGTGCATAAGCCATTTTTTTAATCGTTAGAAAATCCGTGCCACCTTTACCTTCTACCATATAAGTAGCAAGCGTCCATGGGCTGCCGGTAAAGCCAATCAGCGGCACGCGACCATTAAGCGTTTTACGGATCTGGCTTACGGCATTAAATACGTATTGCAGCTCCGCCATGTCTGGCACCGCGAGCTTTAGAATATCTGCTTCCTGCTGCAAAGTACGTTCAAACTTGGGGCCTTCGCCTTCCTCAAAATACAGTCCCAAACCCATCGCATCAGGCACGGTAAGAATATCTGAAAACAAAATGGCGGCATCGATCAATGGGTAACGATCCAGTGGCTGCATAGTCACTTCAGTCGCAAAATCAGGGTTCTTGCACAGACTCAAAAAACTGCCTGCAGTTTTGCGGGTCTCACGGTACTCAGGCAAATAACGGCCGGCCTGGCGCATCATCCACACCGGGGTGTAGTCGGTTGGCTCACGCATCAGCGCTTTTAAGAACGTGTCATTTTTTAATTGATTCATTTGATTAGCCTAAATAAAAAAAGGACACAAAGCTGTTTTACTTTGCATCCTTTATTTCTTACATTTACGATTGATTAAATTTCAAGGTAGTGGCAAGCCTTAACGTGGAAGTGTAGATGAACCCATTAAAAACTCATCTACTGCACGCGCTGCCTGGCGGCCTTCGCGTATTGCCCACACAACTAAAGACTGGCCGCGGCGCACATCACCTGCGGCAAATACTTTAGCTTTGCTGGTAGCATAACAACCTTCACCATCAGTTGTGGCTTTAGCATTGCCGCGCTGGTCTTTTTCAACACCAAATACATCCAGCAGTTTTTGTATTGGTGATACAAAACCCATGGCCAGGAATACCAAATCTGCCGGAATGGTAAATTCTGAGCCTGCTATCTCGCTCATCTTGCCGTCTTTCCATTCGACACGTGCGGCTTTAAGCGCAACCACTTTACCGTTTTCACCAATCAGCTCTTTAGTCGTCACTGACCAGTCACGATTCGCGCCTTCTTCATGTGAACTGGAAGTACGCATTTTGAGCGGCCAGTTTGGCCAAACCAACTCTTTGTTCTCTTTTTCAGGTGGTCTTGGCATCAACTCGAACTGAGTGACGCTAAGTGCACCATGGCGGTTTGACGTACCAACACAGTCTGAACCGGTATCACCGCCGCCAATTACCACAACGTGCTTGCCAGTAGCCTTGATTTGATTCGGTACATTGTCACCCGCATTCACTTTGTTTTGTGCGGTTAAAAAGTCCATGGCAAAATGCACGCCATCCAGCTCTCGGCCTGTTACTGGCAGGTCACGCGGCTGCTCAGCACCTGCTGCCAAAACGACCGCATCAAACTCGGCCAATAAATCATCCGCTTTAACATTGTCGCCAACGTGCTGGTTCACGCGGAATTCAACACCTTCAGCGGTCATTTGTGCCATACGGCGATCAATGTGCGATTTTTCCATTTTAAAATCTGGAATACCGTAACGCAGCAGACCGCCGATACGGCTGTTTTTTTCCAATACCACCACGCTGTGGCCTGCACGTGCCAATTGCTGCGCGGCTGCCAGGCCAGCAGGACCTGAACCGACGATGGCTACTTTTTTGCCGGTTTTATTTGGATTGATCTGCGGTTTTACCCAATCGTTTTCCCACGCTTTATCAATAATCGCATGTTCAATGGATTTAATGCCGACGGCATCAGCATTGATGTTTAAGGTACATGCCGCCTCGCACGGGGCAGGACAGATACGGCCGGTAAATTCCGGGAAATTATTGGTTGAATGCAGCACATCAATCGCGCCGCGCCAATCCTGGCGATAAACCAGGTCATTCCAGTCAGGAATGATATTGTTGATCGGGCAGCCTGTAGTACAAAACGGAATACCACAGTCCATACAGCGCGCACCTTGCTGCTTGGCCTGGTCATCAGTTAAATGTAATACAAATTCCTTGTAGTTCTTGATGCGCTCCTGGACCGGCACATTTGCCTCAGCCAGACGCTCAAATTCCATAAATCCCGTTACTTTACCCATACTAAAAAGCCTTTTCCCTTAAGAGTCTCTTTACTTGTTTCATATTAAAAGCGACTCTAAGCCGCTATCAGTGCCTTGTCTTCAGCAAGCTCGATTAAGGCACGTTTATATTCATTCGGCATGACTTTAACGAACTTGCCGCGTGCATTATCCCAATCGGCAAGAATCGCTTTGGCGCGTGCGCTATCGGTATATTCAGCATGCTTGTTAATCAAGGCAAGCAACGTGACTTCATCAGGCTGATTAAGGTGATGTACGGCATCTTTTGCCACATTGGCCGCATGCTCGACTTTCTCCAAAGACACCATGCCCATGTTGCAACGTTTAGCGAACAGGCCATCTTCATCATATACATAAGCCACACCGCCACTCATACCTGCTGCGAAGTTTTGACCGGTTAAACCTAGAACAACAACAGTACCGCCAGTCATGTATTCACAGCCGTGGTTACCTACGCCTTCAACTACAGCGGAAGCGCCGGAGTTGCGAACACAGAAACGCTCGCCAGCCACACCGCTGAAGTAGCTTTCACCTGTGGTAGCGCCATACATCACGGTGTTACCCACAATAATGTTTTCATGTGCAAGGCCGCGGAATGCTTTTGGCGGCTTGATCACGATACGGCCGCCGCACAGGCCTTTACCTACGTAATCGTTGCCTTCGCCGGTCAGTTCAAAGGTAATACCTTTGGCCAGGAATGCTGCAAAGCTTTGACCTGACGTACCAGTGAAATTCACGTGAATAGTGTCGTCTGGCAAACCTGCATTGCCGTAACGGCTAGCAATTTCATATGACAACATCGTGCCTACGGTACGGTTAGTATTGGAAATTGGTATATCCAATACGACTTTTTCACCTTTTTCCAGCGCTGGTTTTGCTAACGCCACCAGCTTGTTATCAAGTGCGTTTACTAAACCATGGTCCTGCACGTCATTATTTTTACGTGAAACACTGGCTGGCATTTCAGGCAGATGGAACACTTTAGTGAAATCCAAACCGTTGATTTTCCAGTGATCAAGACCTGCTTGCATATCGAGCAAATCGGCACGGCCGATTAAATCCTCGAACTTGGCAATACCCATTGAAGCCATCAGTTCACGCACTTCTTCAGCCACAAAGAAGAAGTAATTGACCACATGCTCTGGTTGACCAGTAAAGCGTTTACGTAATTCAGGATCCTGCGTTGCCACACCTACTGGGCAGGTGTTGAGGTGGCATTTACGCATCATGATACAGCCTTCAACCACCAATGGCGCGGTTGCAAAGCCGAATTCATCAGCACCCAACAACGCGCCGATCAGTACATCTCGGCCTGTTTTGATTTGACCATCTACCTGCACCACAACACGGCCACGCAGCTGGTTCAATACAAGGGTTTGCTGTGTTTCTGACAAACCCAGCTCCCATGGCGTGCCTGCATGTTTGATAGATGAAATAGGGGATGCACCAGTGCCGCCGTCATGACCGGCAATCACAATATGGTCAGACTTGGCTTTTGCCACGCCTGCAGCCACGGTACCGACACCAGTTTCTGATACCAGTTTCACTGAGATTGATGCTTTTGGATTTGCATTTTTCAGGTCATGGATCAGCTGTGCCAGATCTTCAATCGAATAAATATCATGATGAGGTGGCGGTGAGATCAAGCCCACGCCAGGCACTGAGAAACGCAGCTTGGCAATGTATTCCGAGACCTTGTGGCCTGGTAATTGACCGCCTTCACCTGGTTTTGCACCTTGTGCCATTTTAATTTGGATTTGGTCAGCACTCGCCAGATATTCCGCGGTAACACCAAAACGGCCTGAAGCCACTTGTTTGATGCGTGAGCGCATGGAGTCGCCCGCTTTAAGTGCCACATCTTTTTCAATCAGCTTGCTGCCGATTACTGCCGCCATGCTGGTGTCAGTTGCCACAGGGATAAAACGTTTGGCATCTTCACCGCCTTCACCGGTGTTTGACTTACCACCAATGCGGTTCATTGCAATTGCCAGTGTTGCATGCGCTTCAGTTGAAATTGAACCCAATGACATCGCGCCTGTTGCAAAACGTTTCACGATTTCCTTGGCTGATTCTACAGACTCCAGAGGAATTGCAGCACCCGCCGGTTTGATTTCAAACAAACCGCGCAATGTCATGTGACGACGCGTTTGGTCGTTGATCAACTTGGCGTATTCTTTGTAAGTATCAAACTTGCCGGTGCGCGTTGCATTTTGCAGTTTCGCAATAGATTCCGGTGTCCAGGTATGTTCTTCACCACGTACACGGAACGCATATTCGCCGCCCGCATCCAGACTATTAGACAACACAGGGTCTGTGCCAAATGCAGAAGTATGCAGACGAACGGTTTCTTCGGCTACTTGCTCAAGGCCGATACCTTCAATGTTCGTTGCTGTACCAGTGAAATATTGCTCCACAAAGCTGCTGTTTAAGCCGATTGCTTCGAATCTTTGGCCGCCACAGTAAGATTGGTAGGTAGAAATACCCATCTTAGACATGACTTTATACAACCCTTTGCTGATTGCCTTAACAAAGTTCTTGTTCGCAACGTAGCTATCAGCCACCATGTCTTTAATGGTCTCAAAGGTGAGCCATGGGCAGACTGCCTCAGCGCCGTAACCGGCAAGTAAGGCAAAGTGGTGCACTTCACGCGCAGAACCGGTATCAACCACCAAGCCGGTGCTGGTTCTCAAACCTGCTTTTACCAGATGCTCATGCGTTGCCGAACATGCCAGCAGCGCTGGAATCGCTAAACGATCAGCACTTACATTGCGGTCGGAAAGAATCAAAATATTAAAACCGCTTTGCACCGCATTTGATGCTGCATTAGTAATACTTGCAACTGCCGCAGCCATGCCGTCTTTACCGAGGGACGCAGGGTAAGTGATGTCCAGCACCAATGATTTATATTGGTTTTGCGTAAGTGTTGCGATTGCTTTCAATTGCTCCAGCTCATCCGGCATCAGCACAGGCTGGCTGGCTTCAAGACGCATTGGCGGTGTAGTTTCATCCACGCCAAGCAAGTTTGGTTTAGGGCCGATGAACGTCACCAGTGACATCACCAACTCTTCACGAATCGGGTCAATCGGTGGGTTGGTCACTTGTGCGAACAGCTGTTTGAAGTAGTTATACAGGACTTTAGGTTTAGCGGATAACACAGGCAAAGCTGCGTCGTTACCCATAGAACCTGAACCTTCTTCACCGTTCTGCACCATAGGCTGCAACACAAACTTGATGTCTTCTTGCGTGTACCCAAATGCCTGCTGCGTATCCAGCAGATTGGCAGCCATTTCCAGATGGCCTTCAACTTTCGGCATGTCACTCAGGAAGTAGCGTGATTTTTCAATCCATTGTTTGTAAGGTTTAGCTGTCGCCAAGGCCTGCTTCACCTCTGCATCATCAATAATACGGCCTTGTTCCATATCGATCAGCAGCATTTTACCTGGCTGCAAACGCCATTTTTTAACGATTTTTTCTTGCGGGAATGTCAGCACTCCCATTTCAGACGCCATCATTACAATGTCATCATCAGTCACCAAATAACGTGCCGGACGCAAACCGTTACGGTCTAGCGTTGCGCCGATCATACGGCCATCAGTGAAAGCAACGGCGGCTGGGCCATCCCATGGCTCCATCAAGGCAGCATGATATTCATAGAATGCACGGCGCTCTTCATCCATCAACGAATCACCTGACCATGCTTCCGGGATCAACATCATCATCGCATGCGGCAGGCTGTAACCGCCCGCCACCAGCAATTCCAGGCAGTTGTCAAAACATGCTGAATCTGACTGACCATCCACAATCAACGGCCATAATTTTTCCAAATCGTCACCCAACACTGTAGAACGCATGGCTTCATGGCGTGCTGCCATCCAGTTAACGTTACCTTGCACCGTATTAATTTCACCATTGTGCGCAATCATGCGGAATGGGTGCGCCAAGTCCCAAGCAGGGAAGGTGTTGGTTGAAAAACGCTGATGCACCAGCGCCAAAGCTGAAACTACGCTTTCATCGTTTAAGTCTTTGTAATAAACGCCCACTTCATTCGCCAGCAACATGCCTTTATAGACAATGGTGCGTGAAGACAGGGAGGGCATATAAAACGCGGCGTTATCTTTTAGCTCAAATGCACGCACTGCGTGTTCGATACGTTTACGAATCACAAATAACTTGCGCTCAAATACGTTCTGGTCTGTGCCTGTAGATGCGATGAATACCTGACGCATGGTCGGCTCAACATCGCGCGCCGCTTGGGCGATATTGCTGTTATCAACCGGCACATCACGCCAGCCCAGCAATGTTTGGTTTTCTTCCGCGATAATTTTGCTGAACAGGGCTTCACACGCTTCGCGATTTTTTGCAGCTTGCGGTAAAAACACATTACCTACGGCATATTGCCCGGCAGCAGGCAGATTAATATTGAGCTTGGCGGCCTCTTTGCGCATGAACGCATCAGGCATCTGCATGAGCAAACCGGCACCATCCCCTAATTTAGGATCATAACCGGTTGCGCCACGGTGGGTAAGGTTGGTGAGTAGCTCCAAGCCTTTTTGCACGATGTCATGACTTTTCTTACCTTTGATATGCGCTACGAAACCGACGCCACAGGCATCGCGCTCGTTCGACGGAGTATATAAACCTTGTTTAACCGGCTGTCCAGAATAGCGTGTTTTCAGGCTAATGGACTCGATGCCACTCTGCGCTGCTGGTGTGTTTTCAAAACCAATTGGGTTACTTAAATCTGATGCCATATTATCTAATCACAAAACATTTAGCGGAACCTTCAAGTTTACCGCTAAATGTCTATGAGTTCAATAAGATAGACGTTAAAGATAAAGATTATTTGTTAAATAACCTTTAATGAATGTTGATAAAAATGCCCGCAAGTTAACGTGACGCTAACAAACTAAATGCTTTCTTCGCCGCATCAATCGTAAATGCAATATCTGCATCCGTATGTGCCGCAGACACAAACCCCGCCTCGAATGCTGAAGGGCCTAAATAAACGCCGGCATCCAGCATGGAGTGGAAGAACTTATTGAAGTTTTCTTTATTTGACTGCATAACCTCGGCAAAACTGGTTGGACATTTTTCACTGAAATATAGCCCGAACATACCGCCCACACTTTGTGCGCTGAATACAACACCCGCTTCTTTTGCTGCTGCAACCAAACCATCCACCAGCTTTTTAGTTTGCGCTGCAAGCTTTTTATGAAAATCCGGCGCCTGAATTAATTTTAATGTCGCCAAACCTGCTGTTACTGCCACCGGATTACCAGACAGCGTACCGGCCTGATAAACAGCACCCAAAGGCGCCAAGCAACTCATAATGTCTTTACGTCCGCCAAAAGCCCCCACCGGCAGGCCGCCACCAATCACCTTACCCAGCGTGGTCATATCCGGCTTAATGTTATACAACGCCTGCGCGCCGCCAAGATGCACGCGGAAACCCGTCATTACCTCATCAAAAATCAGCACGGCGCCATGTTTTGTACAAAGCTCCCGCAGGGTTTGCAAAAACTCCATATGCGGCACAATCAAATTCATGTTGCCAACTACCGGCTCAATAATGACACAAGCGATTTCATTACCTATTTCTTCAAATAGATTTTTAAGTGCCTGTGTATTGTTATATTCCAGGGTGAGTGTATGTGCTGCCACTTCAGCCGGAACGCCGGCAGAACTTGGAACGCCCAATTCATTACTCTTACCGAATGTCAGCAATCCAGAACCCGCCTTCACCAGTAAGGCATCAGCATGCCCGTGGTAACAGCCTTCAAACTTCACGATTTTGTTACGGTTGGTAAAGCCGCGCGCAACACGAATAGCACTCATGGTAGCTTCTGTGCCGCTACTTACCAGACGTACTTGCTCCATGCTTGGCACCAGCTTGTTAATCAGCTGCGCCATTTCCAGCTCCAAACCTGTTGGCGCGCCAAATGACAAACTGTTTGCAGCAACTTCCTGCACCGCTTTAGTAACCTCAGGATGCGCGTGCCCAACGATCATCGGGCCCCATGAGTTGATATAGTCTATATATTCCTTACCGTCCACATCCCACAGTTTGGCACCCAGCCCTTTTTTGAAAAAAATTGGCGTGCCGCCTACGCTGCGGAAAGCACGCACAGGAGAGTTCACCCCGCCCGGGATAAGCTGCTGTGATTTTTCAAACAATTGCTGATTAGTCGATGTCATACGGGTCCCTCTAAAAATTCAAGTTTCTTAAGTTAAGCAAGGCGCGAAAAAAAATCATGGCGCCGCATATTAAATAATATGTAAGGAGTAATTTTTTATGGGCAACGCAGCACAACGATGAAAGTTGAACTTTTAAAGCTGCCCATATATTTTTCTTTCAAGGCACCTTGTAATTATCCTGCGTCATTAAATCAATACCACACTGGAGATTTTCTATCCAAGAGATAAACTGGTTAACCATTTCCTTACCGATAAAAGGACGCCCGTGTTGCGGCACAATAGACTCGATATCCATCGTGCGTGCCATATTTGCCCAAAAACGACAGGCCTTGTTGGATGTCATGTATCTCTTATGAAACCCTTCCATAGCCGCCAGGTGAGCTTTAAAATCAGTGACCGGTTCAACAGCAATATCTGCCGGCACCAATGATGCGCCCAAGTCCCCGGAGAACAAGATCTTGCTTGCCACATCGTAAAACTGGAAGTTACCTTCAGAATGTAAAAAGTGTGCCGGAATGGCTTTGATAGTTGTATTGCCGAGCTGGATATTCATACCCTTATCCGGAATACCGATAATACGATGTTCAGTGTTACCTACGCCACAGAAATGGGGCAAGAACCGCTCCCAAATTGCAGGTGCCACCACTTTACATTCCGTACCGATCAACCACTTATTGATGGATGCAACAATATCCGGATCCTGATGTGAGGCCAGAATATATTCCAGCTTACGGAAATTAAAATATTTTCCCATACCAACCATCAGCGCGTTGTAAGTCATATTGCCACCCGGGTCAATCAGCGCTCCATGCCCATCGGTAACAATTAAAAATTGGTTAGACTGCACCGCCTCGGAGGATGACTTATCAGCCAGATCATTAAATACAATGCAAACATGGCTCCCATTGTTAAAAAGCTCTTTAGCCATAGAAATACTCCTTCATAGTGAATCCAGATTATGTCACAGATATAAATATGACAACTTAACGCTTATCAAAAAGTTGCGAGAACTGGCGCGCCACCTCTTTAACAGAATGAGTTGCCTTACCTTCCAAACTAACGTTTTCTTCCAAATTAAACAGGGCGCCAACTACCGCTATCGCATCAGCCCCAGCCTGTATCGCCTGCCTGGCATTATCCAAAGTAATGCCGCCTATTGCCACCAACGGAATATTTATAGCCTGCCTTGCTTGTGCAAATAAGTGTAGGGGCGCCACTGGCGCATTTGGCTTGGTACCTGAGGCAAAACATGCGCCGAATGCCACATAATCCGCACCAGCTTGCTGCGCGGCAACGGCCAAATCAAACCGGTTATAGCACGAAGCACCCATGATTTTATCTGCTCCCAATCTAGCACGAGCTTCGCTTAATTTGCCGTCATCTGCGCCTAAGTGTACGCCATCAGCACCCAAAGTCAGGCAAAGTTTGATAGAGTCATTAATAACAAAGGGGACATGATATTGCCGGCATAAAGGCAAAATAGCACGCGCCTGTTGCGTTTGTAATTTGTGGTCTGCGCGTTTGTTACGGTACTGCAAAATATTTACGCCGCCTTGCAGTGCAGCCTCCACCTTGGCTAGCAGCACATCTGTATTCTGCTCATCCGGAGTGATTGCATATAAACCGCGTATCATATGAGGTGTCTCTGGTACTGACATCTGAAATTATTTAATGTGTTTTTACGCTGCCGTCACCGCTGTTAATTTCCGGGTCTTCTTCATCACGCGCCCAGAACATGCGGTCAGGGATATATTGGCCCATGCCAGGCCTGAATCCATTTTTAAGCGTTTGCCATGTGTATTCCTGCGCCTCCAAAACGGCATCCTCGATACTGAGGCCATGCGCCATGCAAGCTGCGATTGCACTGGTAAGTGTACAACCGGAACCATGATAACTGCCTGGCAAGCGCTCCCATTGATAAGCTTTAATAAGTTTGTCGTCGCCGTATAAAGTATTGGTCACTTCCTGGGTGCGCTCATGCGTACCAGTGATCAGCACATATTCGCTACCCATGGCCAGCAAACGCGCAGCACTTTCATCCAGTGAAGTTAACGCCACCTCATCGGCTTCATCAGCAAAGGCAAATCTACGTGCCTCCAGGCTATTTGGTGTAATCAGTGTCGCCTGCGGGAATAGCAACTCAATCATTGCGTCCATCATTTCATCATTGGACAAATCATCACCGCGACCAGACGTTAAGATCGGATCAATCAATAGCGGGATATCAGGATAATCAGCCATAATTTCTGCAATCACGGCGATATTTTCAACCGAGCCTAACAGCCCTAATTTAAATGCCGATACCTGCACATCTTCCAAAATTGCGCGCGCCTGATCATTGACCCAGTCCGGATCCATCGCCAGTACACCATCAACACCCACGGTATCTTGCGCAGTGATAGCAGTCACCACAGAAAGCGGATGGCAGCCAATACTGGCAAAAGTGAGAATATCTGCCTGCAGGCCCGCGCCGCTGCTTGGATCTGTGCCCGCAAAAGTCATTACTGAAGGTGGTGCCTGATTAGCCATATTGTTTTATCACTGATATTTAGCTTGCGTAAATGGAGCGGGTGACGGGAATCGAACCCGCGTATCGAGCTTGGGAAGCTAGCGTTCTACCATTGAACTACACCCGCGCTATAAATTACTCGAAAGATAACTAACTATAGCATCAATCTCAGCCGCTATTTTATCACCAATCCATAAGCACCATACTTATCAATACATTTCTGACAATATAACAACTGGCAATTAAACATCCCAAACCTGCCAGCAGCCTTTAAGTAAACTGTTGACTTAAAAACAAAATATTAGTAATAATGTCATTGGGATTCTCAATTTGCCACTTCTAGTGATGATCGCATGCGTTAATAGCTTACACTAGGCGCAATTAAAATTTTTGAGCCTTATCTAAATGGTAGTCGTTAACTGAAATTGACCGGAACATAGTCCAGTCAAACAACACGTTTTCAAGGGGACACATAGTGAATATGAAGTTTTTTAAATTGAGCGGTGTTGCATTAGCAGTAAGCGCCTGTTTATCAACAAACGCCTGGTCTGCAGACGCAACCGCTGATACTCAGGATGTAGCGCAACTCCGCAAACAACTGGGCGAGTTGAGCAATCGCTATGAAGCACAAGGCGCGGCTTTACAGGCTCTAGCACAAAGATTGCAGCAGCTTGAAAACGCGGGGCAAGGGCAAGCTAGGCCAATACGCGCCGTGAACAAAACAGTTGTTGCCGCCGATGCTACCGCTACCCCAACTTCCGGCGATGAAAACAAGCCGGCACAAAGTGCTAATGAGCCGGTTATCAAGGAAGCGCCTGCATCACGGAGCGCAGAAGCGGTTTATCGTGAGCAAAACGCACTGTTTAATAAAACTTTCACCTTGGAAACCGGCATCAGTTACAGTCATTCTGACCGCCGCCAATTGACGCTGGACGGCTTTTTGGCACTGGACGCCATCTTTCTTGGCAATATCAATCTGGACCACATTAAATCTGACATCGTACAGCTCGACGTAACCGGCCGCTATGGTGTAACTGATCGCTTACAGTTTGATTTTAACCTGCCGTATCTTTACCGTGCTTCGACCTACGAATCTGGAGGGGTAGGCGGCAGCGCACCGACGCTAGGCTCGCATGACGTAAGCAATACAGATCTCGGTGACGTAAGTGCGGGTGCCTACTACCGCATATTCCCCGAGACACCGACTCGGCCTGACGTTGTCTGGAACGTACGCGTAAAAGCACCAACAGGCAAGGATCCCTATGGCATCAAGTTCAGAACGGTTCCAGGTAACAATAATTTGTCTGCCCCTGATGAACTGCCAACCGGAAACGGCGTGTGGACACTTTCTACGGGCGTGACCTTTGTGAAGACAATTGACCCGGCCATTCTATTTGCGAATATTGGCTATGCGCACAACCTTACCCGTAGCTTCAGCGACATTAGCGGTGACCCTCTCTCCAAAATTGCCGGAGAAGTTGACTTGGGAGATTCTTACCAGCTTGGTGGCGGCTTGGCGTTCGCTCTGAACGAGCGCATGAGCATGAGCATGTCTTACGCACATCGCTTTACAGAAAAATCGCGCACGAAAGAAAAAGGCCAGAATTGGAATAACATCATTGGAAGCGACTCAAGCTCCGGTTCGCTTAATTTCGGTGTGACTTATGCCATGTCCGACAACCTGTCAATGGTGGCCAATGTAGGCGTAGGGGTTACACCTGATGCACCTGATGTAACCGTGGGCGTGAAATTTCCATATAATTTCTAGAATCAAAAACTTAACCACGTAATAACAATTAATAAGTGCCGATTTCAAATCGGCACTTATTCGCCGTATCTGGTTCTCCGTTTCTAGCAGCTGTCATTCCGCCGCATTTAAAAAAATCGAATAATAAATGCAAAAAGCACCCGAATGGGTAGATGTTAAACCCAAATCACTGGCATATTATTTGCTAGGCTAGCTATAGTGTTTCTCTTTTGAAACTCATTAAGCATTATTTAAATGCAAATATTTGCAGGTTGAATATTGTATTTTCATGATGCAAAACCGGGAGCATCTTCCATGCGTGATGGTGAAGCTCGAAATCTGCTCTATTTCAACACCTCCGAGAAGCCTCCCTTCTTGCTGGGCGAAATGAATGATGCTGGATGGAATGTAAAGCTGGCGAACAATATTCCCGATGCACAGAATGCTATTCTGAAATATAAACCTTACGTTGCCATCGCCCAGTTTGATGATTCAAATGGCTGCCTACCGGCCCCTGTTGAAAACTTTTTCCATAATATAGATCATGTGGAATGGGTTGCTCTGATTCCCAAAGCCTGCATAAATAAAAACAACTTCAAACAAGTCATCAGCGCATTTTTCTTCGACTTTCATACATTGCCTCCGGAAGCAGACAAACTACTGGTGACGCTTGGTCACGCCTGTGGCATGGCCGCCATGAAACGAAATAACTTGGGCATGGATGACGAATCAACCTCCAGTCAAGACGAAATGGTCGGCGCCAGTCCACAAATGCTGGAATTGTTTAGAAACATACGCAAGGTTGCAGGCGTAGACGCACCTGTACTTATTACCGGGGAAAGCGGTACCGGCAAAGAATTGGCTGCACTTGCCCTGCATGAGCGATCCAACCGGCATCAAATGCCATTTGTAGCTGTCAATTGCGGCTCACTGCCGAGCGGTCTTATTCAATCCGAGCTTTTTGGCCATGAAAAAGGGTCTTTCACCGGCGCTAGCCAACGAAAAATCGGACGCATTGAAGCCGCATCTGGAGGCACTATTTTTTTAGATGAAATTGGTGACCTTCCTCTTGAACTCCAGGTAAATCTTTTGCGTTTTTTGCAAGAAAAAACCATAGAGCGTGTGGGCGGTACTGCAAAAATTCACGTTGACGTGCGCGTGCTTGCTGCAACCCACGTTGATTTAGAAACTGCAGTGAAAGAGGGGCGGTTCCGCGAAGATCTTTATTATCGACTGAATGTACTCAAGATTAAAACCCCCGCCCTGCGCGACAGGCAAGGTGATATAGAAGTGCTTGCAAAGTATTTCTTCGATAAGTTTTCTAATGAGAAAAGGCGGAATGTCAAAGGGTTTTCACTCTCGGCACTACATCTGATGAATCGCTATCCATGGCCAGGTAATGTGCGAGAACTTATCAGTCGCGTGCGCCGCGCCATGGTGATGTGCGACGGACGCCTGATTTCCCCGGAAGATCTGGATCTGGATCGGCGTGAAAGCAAGCGCCTCGCGACCACGACGACCCTGGAAGCGGCAAGGGGCAAAGCGGAAATGGAAGCTATCCGCAATGCCCTGCAGAAAAACAATGGCAATCTGACATCCGCCTCTCGTGAACTCGGCGTCTCGCGGGTAACCCTATACCGCTTAATGGAAAAATACGACCTGGTTTTTAAACCATAAAAATTACAATCAGCAACACGGCAATACTTAAGTAATTTCTATATTCAATTCAAAGATATTCTCTTTGCAGCCATCACCTCTAGCCTCACTTTCAAACTCCGCTTACTTGTTTTTACAGCCATCATTGTTTCAAAAATGAAACAGTTTTTGCAGCAAACTTTCCTCATTAAATTCAACAAGATATAAAAATACGATCTTTTAAGTGTAACAAAAACGATACAAAAGCAATTTAACAAAATTTATCAATTTTTAAAAAATAACCAATTAAAACAATAAGATAAATGCTTGGCATAGTCATTGCAATGACTACTACAACTGTCTGGCGTTCAAGTACCACTGGTCAGCATGTGAAGGAGTGAAATATGAACTGGTTAACCGAACTGCTAACCATCCGTGATTACAGATATCAGACAAAGTTGTTAAGTCGGGTATTAGGGGTAGCGATTCTTTGTTGTTCTAGTTTTGGGTTTGCTGATTCTCTGGATAAAACTCTTGAGCCTGATGATTTGGCCTGGATAGATAACCATACAGCAGCAATAGATGATGTTGATTTATCGTTCATTAACGGCAAGGGCGCCGAGGGTTCGACGCTAAACGATGGTGGGAAATTAGCCATTATCCTTTGGGATGAACGTGGGGGAAGCAACAGGCGGAGTACAAATCACGACGTTGACGTGCGCCCAGCCATCAATTTAACAGTAATCCAGAAATAGTTTGGAGTGATGCCATGAACAGAGATATGTACTTACACAAATTACAACGAGCAATACCAGCCTCACTATTTGTGGCACTGGAAGGATTATCAGCAGTTTCCGCCATGGCGGGAGATGGCGTAGTTGTCCTGCAGCGTGAAGTTCCGGTACGCCCGGCGATTCGTGAAGGCAACCCTGGACGCGCCACATCCGTTGATGTTTCACCTGACGATAAAGTAAAAGCAGCTGTGAATGGGTCGCAATCCAGCCTTAAGTCTACGGAATTAGGTGATGCGGATTTTGCTACCGTATCCACCGGCACACCACAGGCCTTAGGCACGGAGACCAACGGGGCGGGCGCAATCGGGTTATCAAAATCGCAACTTGGCAGCTATGGTTTAAATGGCGCAGGCGGTGCCTCTGGTTCAGGACAATTACTTGCACCAGGGCTGACTGGCACTGTTGGCTCCACGGTAGGCGGTGCAACCGGCAATATTGTCGGCGGGATTACCGGGGTTACTAGCGCCCTGAGCGGTTTGACAGGTGCGGTGATGCGCACTGGCGGACAGTGAGGAGATTGTGATGAAAAGTTCAGCTATTTTAGTTTCAACATTGCTAGTGATGCCGGCTGTGTTACATAGCGGTTTGGTAGCTGCGCAGGATCCTTTGCCAGATTTACCCGGCTATTTAACGCAAAGCGTCATCAGTAGCAACGTTTTAAGTCATGTGCGCGGCCGTTTCGCCGTAAACATGGCTGCAGGAGATTCAAATGCTCAGGCGAATGCTGCATCAGTGGCATTGGGTGCCCAAGGCGGCCCGACTATCGGGCTGGTTGGCGGCATTCAAGTGATAGATCCACGGCAAGGGAACTTGCCAGACATCGCAACTGCATCCATTGGAAACAATGTCTTTGCTAACAGCTCAGGCTTGATTTCAGTGAACCAGACCAGCGGTGTGGGAAATACACAAGCTAACGGTGCAGCTTTCGCCATGGGTTTTGAAGAGGTTTTAGCTGAAAGTACGCTTTCCGCTGCAACCTCAAATGCAATACCGGCTGGCACCGGAGCTGGCAAGAGTCACCAGGCAGTATCAATCAGTGATAGTGCGTTCGATGGTGCACACGGGCTAGTTCAGGTTAACCAGTCGGCAGGGTCGGGCAACAGTACGGCCAATAACTTCGCGCTTCAGGTGCAACTGGGTGCGAAACCGTAGTTTTTTGTTTTATAAACCAACCTTAATCGGAGAATATCATGAAATTACAATTTAAAAAAACCCCAATTGCGTTGGCATTGGCTGCTATGCTGCTCTCACCAATCGCCTTTGCTTCACAAAACGACAATGAAGGTCCAAATGGCGGCGATCATCACGATCGCAACCATGATCCTGTCAGCCTCGAAAAAGATGTCAGTCTCAAGCAAGACGTGGAAATTAAAGGACGGGTAAATGTCGGCGGGCAAATCAATATCGACGCCAGCTCCGTAGCCGTGGTCAATGACAAGCAGATTAACGGTGGCAATGAGGTTCAGAACAATGAAGTCACCAACTCGGCAACCGTGAACGGCAATGCGCTCAATAACGCCTCCGGCAATATCGGCGTAAACGTTACTGCGGGCGACAACAACCAGCAAGCCAATGCAGCAGCATTTTCTGCCGCTGATGCAAGCTTTGTATTCGGCTCATCTGATGCCGAAGTTTTTGCTACTCAAGCCGTAGCGGGTAATCACACTACCTACTTGGGCAACACAAATACGGCTACGCTAGGCGGCAATGCCCTTGCTAATGCCAGCGGCAACATCGGTGTCAATATTTCTGCCGGTAACAATAACCAGCAAAAGAACGATCTAGCTGCATCAGTAGCTGTCGCTCGCATGGCTACCGCTACAGTACAAGCCAATCAGCTAAACGGCGGCAACACCACAACCAACAATCCAATCCAGAGACAAGAAGTGCAGAATCATGCAGTTAATCTGGCATTCAATGCTGCTGGCGGTTATCTCGGCGTTGGTGCTGGTGGATATAGCGGAAGCGCAGGGGGCACTACCAAAGGCACTTCCGATCAGATCGGCAATGTCTATCCTGATACTTGGTCTGGAAGCAGCCACCCAGGCGGCACTTCAACAGGTCACTTTGACTTGGATACACAGACTCAGGGCGGCAGCGACCTAAACGGTGATGGCGGTGCACTAGCATTCGGTGACAATGGCACCTATTCAGGTAGTGAGCGAGGCACCTTGGGTTTTGTTGAAGCTGGCGGCATGGTGCTTTCCGGCGCTGTAACCGGCAACATCCCAGTAGTTGTAGCAGTCAATCTGGCAACCACCAATACTGCAAGCCTAGGTGATAACGCACTGATGAATGCCTCTGGCAATATCGGTGTAAACATTGCTTCAGGCACTAATAACCAACAGTTCAATGGTTTGGCTATTTCAGCAACCCGTGCCGGTACTAGCAGTGGTGGCGGTAGTGGTGGCGGTGAGTTCTAACTCCGTTAGCACGAACCGTCGTGCATAGATAGCACAACTGTCTTGCACGGATAGCTCAAAAGGCCGTCTGATAAGTCCCCGCTAAAAATTGTAGCGGGGACTTATCACTCCCTTATGTTTTATAACTACAAAATTACATAAAGAGAACTGCCATGCGATACATCGAAAAATACAAACATATTCTGGCACTCGCAATCATTGCTACCATGGTTGCTGCCATGAGTATGGCAAGCACAGTCTCATCCGTTTTGATTTCCATTTTGATTTCACCAGCCTTGGCAGCCGATGTTAGATTTGGCGGAGTAATTCCCGGAGTAGGTATTGTCCACAAGAACCTCAGCAGCATGCGAGAATTGAAGTTTACGGACATGGTGCCTCAACATACCGATTTCAGTTGTGGAGCCGCTGCACTGGCAACCATTCTAAAATATTCCTATAACCAGGATCTGACTGAAGAGCATGTCATCGATGGGCTAATGAAAGTCAGTGACCCTGAACTGGTACGTCAAAAAGGCTTTTCACTGCTGGACATAAAAAACTATACGCAGAGCATTGGCATGCGTGGACGTGGCTACAACGTACAGCAAGGCACATTGGAAAAGATTCATATCCCGACCATCGTGTTGCTGAACTACAAAGGCTACAAACATTTTGTTGTACTCAAAAAAGCCACAGCAGATAAAGCATACATTGCAGATCCCGCCTTGGGTAACCGTGTCATGAAAAGAGATGAATTTGATGCCAGCTGGAATGGCATCGTCTTTGCCGTGATTGGACCGGGATTTGATCGTGAATCAGTATTACTGCGACCCAAAGAAGCATTAACCGTACGTAATTTAGTGGATACCTATCACCCATTAACCGATGCAGAACTATTTGATTACGGGTTTGTTCGTTCTGACATGCTGGGATTATAGAGGCCAGCGACTGTATACGCTTAGCGAAGAAAGATGATTGTTTAAATACGAAAAAACGGGAAACAACACATTTACACCAACGATATAAAAACACATTGGATCAGCTGCACATCCGGGTGTTTAGGAGGTTTAGAAAATGAATATCTCTACCATGAATTCAATTCAACACGCGCAGTATTTACACCAGCCGATTCCAGTGCAAAAGTGCGAGCCAAAAAAACTTGGCGCTCTCTCACAGAAACTTGCATTGGTACTTACCGGATTAATTGCCTTTACACCGGCAGCAAGAGCAGCTTTGCCGCCAGACATAGAAGTGTTCAATAACATGCAGGAAGTTTCTGACAGCGACTTGGGGCATATGCGCGGCAAGTTCGCAAGCAACAATCAAATGCTGTATTTTGGCGTTGAAATGGTAAGCCAATGGAAAACGCCTACAGGCAATCTTGTTACCGCCGGCGCTAATCTTAATATTGATTTCCGCGGTAGTGGCAACACACCAACAGTGCAGTACGTGCCTACGGTCACTATCGTACAGCAAGGACAAAATGTTGCCGTAACACAAAATGGCGGCACAAATGCCGTGAGCGGCGGTGCGGGATTGGCCAATGTAAGCGGAGTTTCCCAAAGCATTCAGGTAGCAGGGCAATCCAATAGGATTCGCAATGGCGTCGATATGCAGGTAGAACTTTCATCTGCTGGCCGAGGCGGTTCAATGGCTGGCGCAATACAAGGTCAGGCTGGTTCGGTGTCTGCAACTGGAGACGATGGCACTGTTGCAACGGTAACACTCTCCAACAACAGCATCGGGGTTAATGTTACTGTCCCGGGTCAAGGACAGGTGTTACAGCAAATCCGCAATCAGGGCATGTTCCAATCAGCGCGTATTGGCGGTGATCTCAACCAGATTCACAACGCAATTACGATGCATATTGGCTTAAACACCTCGACTGGAGCGGGCGCCGCTGCAGCTTTACAAAGCTTAAAGAGCCTGCCTCAGGGCGGATTGTTCTAACACAACAGGTTAGGTTAAATATTTAGTCAGGGTCATGGGAGGCGCGTGGGTGATGCTCAAATGAAAATGTCCAATGCCAAGGATTAAGGTGTGAAATCCCCTCACCCCCTCTCACGTTCCATAGGCATGAAACTCATGGTTATCCATCATCATTTGAGCATCACCCACGCGCCTCCCGTACCGTTTTATCTCACATCAAAACTCTAAAGGATTCACATCAATTGCCCATCGCACCTTGGTAGCGATTGATTGTCCACGCAGTTGAACAACTAACTGCTTAAGTAGTTGCTGCAACGCGGGCCGCTGTTTTGCCTGCATCAGCACATATCCACGTTCCATCCCTTTTAAGCGCTCCATCTGTGGCCGCACCGGGTCATATACAACAACATGATGGCTTAAGTTGCGCGCCTGCTCAAATGCGAGCTGCAAAAATTGCTGCACCAACCCATAATCATTGGCTTCTGCACGCAATAACGCAGTAAACACATAGGGTGGAAACTGCATCTGCTCGCGCTCTTGCAGCAGGACATTGGCATAGCTCTCATAATCCTGAATGCGCAGGGCATTAAACAAGGCATGGTCCGGAAACTGCGTTTGAATAAGCACCTGGCCGGCTTTGTCGGCACGGCCGGCACGGCCAGCCACTTGCATCAGCTGTGCGAACAGACGCTCACTGGCACGGAAATCCGGGCTGTGCAGCGCACTATCGGTATCAATAACCCCTACCAAGGTTAAATTGGGAAAATCGTGGCCTTTAGCCAGCATTTGTGTACCCACCAGAATATCGATCTCCTGGTTATGTACACGATCCAAAATCTCGACCAACGCATGCTTGCGACTGACACTGTCACGATCCACCCGCGCTATGCGCGCCGTGGGCAGCAACTGCGCCAGCGTCTGCTCCAGCCGCTGCGTACCGTGCCCGGTTGGATGCAGATCCGCATCGCCGCAGCTAGGGCATTGGTTGGGAATACGCTGTTCATGCCCGCAGTGATGGCAACGCAGCTTTCTTTGCCCCAGATGCACGACCAAGCGGCTACTGCAGCGTGTGCAGGGTGCAATCCAGTGACAAGCCGAACACAACAATACTGGCGAATAACCGCGGCGGTTAATAAATAGCAGCGATTGCTCTTTGCGCGCCAGCCTTAAACGCAGCGCTGCAATCAACTGCGGTGTAAGCCCATGCTGCAGATTAACCTTGGTCGTATCAATACAGTCAATTTGCGGCAACTGTGCCGCTGTGACGGCACGCTGTTTTAAACTCAGCAAGCCATATTTATTCACCTGTTTTTGAATTGCCGTCGCGTTGTACCAGCTTTCAAGCGCAGGCGTGGCAGAACCCAATACCACCGGAATATTTAATCTTTTTGCCCGCACCAGCGCCACATCGCGCGCATGGTAGCGCATACTGTCCTGCTGTTTGTACGAGCTGTCATGTTCTTCATCAATAATGATCAGTTTCAAATTTGGCAACGGCGTAAAAATTGAAAGCCGTGTGCCAATGATGATTTTTGCCACGCCTGACTGCGCCAGCTGCCAATGATGTAAGCGTTCACTCTCGCTCAAGTTGCTGTGTAAACTCACTAACGGGAAATCCGGCAAACGGCTTCGAAAGCGCGCTTCCAACTGCGGGGTTAGGTTAATCTCAGGTACCAGCACCAGTACCTGAGCATCTTTATTTTGCAGAACATGCTGCATCAAGCGGATATAGACTTCTGTTTTACCGCTGCCGGTGATGCCGTATAGCAGCCAGGCTTTAAAGACCTCAATATCTGCCGTGATGCTCGCCACTGCCTGTGTTTGCTCTTCATTAAGCTCCGGCGCAGCTGCTTCCGGCGCAATCATTACGCGCTGCAATGCCGGCACCTGCTCACTTGTCGCCAAACCTGCATCAACAAGCGCTTTAGCTGCTTTGCGGGCACTGCTGGAAATACTATCCAACTCTGTTTCCGTCAGCTGATCGGATGCCTGCAAAGCAGAAAGTACGCTGCGCATCACTTTTTGCTTCTTCGGAATTGTCTCAATATCAGCAGCACGACCTGATTCAGTCAGCTGATACGCGTATTGCTTACGTGTAACAGCAGGTGCAATCTGGCGCAAGCGCGCCGGCAATGCAGACAGCAGCGCCTGACCGAATGGATACTGATAATAGTCAGCGCTAAACTTAACCAAACTTAACAATTCCGCATCTAACGGCGCTTCATCCACAAACGCCTGCGTGATAGGCTTCAGCTTCTCAATCGCAATATCGCTGGTGCTGGCAATACCCATCACGATACCAATTTGGTTGCGGCGACCGAACGGGACTAATACTCGTTGACCAATTTGCACAGGCTGATCGCCGCTTAAATAATCAAATAAGCGGTCTAGCGGCACATCTAGTGCGATTTTCAGTATGGATTGAGTCAAAGTTGTGTGAAAAGTGTATGTTTAAAGAAAAAATGACAGCAGTAGGTTAAAATACTGGTTTTAGCATTCTATGCAATTATTGTGAAAACACATCTTACCCAATTATTAGCAACCGCCGCAAAAAGTATTGCGCCAGATAGCACTGACCTGAATATTTTATTAGAGCGCCCAAAATCAGCAGAGCATGGCGATTTTGCCACAAATCTGGCACTGGTTTTAGCTAAACCGCTTAAACAAAACCCGCGTGCCATTGCAGCACAGATTATCGAGGCGCTGCCGGTCAGCGAATATATCGCCAAAACTGAAATCGCCGGTGCCGGCTTTATCAATTTCTTTTTAAGCCCGCAATCCAAGCAAGTGGTCATAAAAGATATCCTTAAAGCAGGCAGCCAATATGGGCGCAATAACATCGGCAACAGGCAAAAAGTCCAGGTTGAATTCGTTTCCGCCAACCCGACGGGGCCTTTGCATGTAGGGCATGGGCGCGGCGCGGCAGTCGGGGATTGTTTAGCACGTCTGCTGGATGCGAACGGCTGGGATGTGACACGCGAGTTCTATTACAACGATGCCGGCGCGCAGATTGATAACCTCACCATTTCAGTGCTGGCGCGCTGCAAGGGCATTTCGACCGAACATGAAAGTTTTCCTGAGAACGGCTATCGCGGCGAATACATCAATGACATTGCCGCGGCCTTTTTAACCAAGCACACCGTGGTTGCGGATGACATTGAAGTCACTGCCAGCGGTGATATTGACGATCTGGAATCAATCCGCGCATTCAGCGTGGCGTACTTACGTCATGAACAGGATCTGGATTTAAAAGCATTTCAGATTGAATTTGACGTGTTTTCACTTGAAAGCGCGCTTTACAAAAATGGCAAGGTTGAGCAGACTGTACAGGCACTGATTAACAGCGGCCACACTTACGAAGACAATGATGCGCTTTGGCTCAGAACCACAGACTTTGGCGATGATAAAGACCGCGTAATGCGCAAAACAGATGGCAGTTACACTTACTTTGTACCTGATATTGCTTATCACACCGAGAAGTGGGAACGCGGCTTTGTACGCGTGATTAACGAGCAGGGCGCTGACCACCACAGCACCATTACCCGCGTACGCGCAGGCTTGCAGGCTCTGGATATCGGCATACCTCAAGGCTGGCCCGATTACGTATTGCACCAGATGGTGACCGTGATGCGCGGCGGCGAAGAAGTCAAACTGTCCAAACGTGCCGGCAGTTATGTGACATTACGGGATTTGATTGAAGAAGTAGGCTGTGACGCGACACGCTACTTTTTAGCTGCACGCCGGACAGACTCACAGCTGGTATTTGATATTGATCTGGCACGCAGCCAGAGCAACGACAATCCCGTTTATTATATTCAGTATGCACATGCGCGCATTTGCAGTGTGCTAAGTCAATGGAATGGCGATGTTGCAGGTTTAATTCATACGGACTTAAGTCCTTTGAATACATCACACGAAACTGCACTGATGCAACGCCTGAGCGAATATCCTGAAATCGTCGCAAACGCAGCTAGCGATCTGGCACCACACGTTATTGCCAACTATTTAAAAGAATTAGCGAGTGACTTGCACAGTTATTACAATGAATATAAATTTTTGATTGATGATGAGCATCTTAAATTGGCGCGGTTAAGTTTAATCAGCGCGACTCAGCAAGTGCTTAAAAACGGCCTGGATTTACTTGGCGTTGAGGCCAGACAAAAAATGTAATTTCAATTTTAGAGACGTTCTAAAACTTAGAGTGCCACTAAAACACAGTTGAATGAAAGATAAGGATTAATGATGAGCAGAGATTACAAACCCAGCCCGGAACGCACTAAAAGACCAAGCAAGGGCAATCCCTTTTTTTCTGGTTTATTGGTTGGATTTTTGCTAGGGGTAGCCGCCTCACTGGCAGTAGTGATGTTTATTAAAGGTGGCGAGAACCCATTTACACAGTTAGCGAACACCAAGAAACCTGTTTCAGAAAAAATTGCAGAAGACGCAAAAAAATCATCTGATTCAAACGATGATACCGAGATTCAAAAACCAGCAGATTCCAATGTGCAAAATAATAACAAAGACGACAAAACACGTTTTGATTTTTACACTATTTTGCCCGGTAGCGAAAGCAAAGTAACAACTGAAGACATTAAGCAACCACAGCCTGTGGTGCAATACACGTACTATTTACAAGTAGGCGCCTTTCAGACTGAAGAAGAAGCAGACAACATGAAGGCAAAACTCGCGCTGCAAGGATTTGAGGCTTTAGTGCAAACCGCTACCATCCCAGACAAAGGGGTTTGGCATCGCGTGCGGGTAGGTCCATTAAACAGCTTGGATCAAATCAACAAAACTAAAAATGATTTAGCAAGCAATGGTTTTAAAACTGATTTAATTAAAGTAAATAATGAAAACCAATAACATAAAAGCTGGTCCATACTTTCTTAACCTTGCTTAGACATTTATGGAACACTTGATTATTATTAATGCCGTTAAAATTAATTTGTCAGCCAAACGCTTAATCAATACGTTCTTGTAGGCACGGTATTTACACTTAATCATATAACCGACGAATTTAAAGATAGTTCAAAAGGAAAAATATTAATGAAAAAATTATTCACCGCTTTAATGTTGCTTGCCTCATTTAATGTGATGGCGGCAGATCCGCAAATGGGCAGGGAATTTGATAGAACTGTGCAAACAATTGCTACCGACAGCCCAAACAAAATCGAAGTGACCGAGCTATTCTGGTATGGCTGCGGGCACTGCTACCAAATGGAAACACCAATTAACGCATGGGTTAAAAAGCTTCCTGCTGACGTAGTTTTTAAACGCGTGCCAGGTTTGCCAAATCAATCATGGGCGCCGATGGCAAAAACCTATTTCGCCATGGAAACATTAGGTGTTCTGGAAAAATTGCATACTCCTTTGTTCGATGCGATCCACAAACAAAAAACACTAAACCCTACTGACGAAAAAGCAGCCATTGACTGGGTAACCAAACAAAGCGGTTTAGATAAAATCAAAGTTGAAGAAGCTTTCAAATCATTCACCACCAACACGCAATTAAACCGTGCTGCAAATATCTTCCGTGCATCAGGTGCAACCGGAGTACCCAGCATAATCATCAATGGCCAGTTCATTACCTCCAGCACCATGGCAGGCAACAATGATGCGGCCTTAAAAACAGCTGATTATATTATTGCAAACATCCGCGCAGACAAAGCTAAGGCAGCGGCACCTGCAAAAAAGTAACTGAAACTGCAAACTGGTTTAAAACTTTTTACAAAAAGATTTTAAATTGGTGATTTGCTTAATTGAGCCCGTTTCTACCTCGCGGTAAAACGGGCTTTTTACATCTATGTTCGGGCTAGTTTTTTCTGGGATTTTTCTATGAAAGTTTTTATCACTGGTGCATCTAGCGGTATAGGCAAAGTACTGGCGCATGAATATGCGAAGCGACACAAAAATGAAAGTACCATTATTGGACTTGCATCCAGACGCAGTGAGCACTTACAACAACTACAACAAGACCTAGAATCCAGCTACAAAGTTAAATGTGTAATTTATCCGCTTGATGTACGGGATAATATTGCACTTTCCGCAGCAGCGGCTGATTTTATACAACAACACGGCACACCCGACGTTGTAATTGCAAACGCCGGTGTAAGCAGCGGCACCTTAACGGAACATCAAGAAGATATTGCCGCATTTCAGGCCTTGAATTCAACCGGTCGATGCAACACACTAGAAACTGCGTAAGCAGTAGGAGTGTTGCAAATGAAACAACGTCCGAGAATCTATTACACGGCTACACAAAAATCTTTAATGTGGGATCGCTGGCAA